>OLFX01000903.1_pt1 | contig 40620 bp, 43 predicted proteins | sample 1605091 | NCBI WGS metagenome assembly OLFX01 (sample SAMEA3888906, study PRJEB22519) | human gut metagenome | biome: human gut; feature: human-associated habitat; material: faeces | place: Denmark | collected 2012 | reverse complement strand
AGTTGCGGGGGCAGGATTTGAACCTACGACCTTCGGGTTATGAGCCCGACGAGCTACCGAACTGCTCCACCCCGCGATATATTCACTTCTCAAGTGCTCAATTATTATACAACAGCGAAACGAAAAAAGCAAGTGTTTTTTGAAAAAAATTTAAAAATTCGTAAAGTGCTGTATTTTGTATGAAAGCGCGGTAAAGGAGGTCGAACACATGGACGATTTATAAGGCTTTGCCTATGTGCGAGAGGTTAAAAATAACCCGGTGTTGCCGGGCCGATCCACAGCACGTCCGGGTGGCAGGCCGCCAGAAACGGCTCGATCTCATTATTGTAATACCCTGCTAAAATCAATACAATTTTTGAGAAACTATGAGACCGACAGAAATTTCTATGGGAACGTAAGCGGTTATTCTGATCTCATCTATTCCAATTTGATAAATCTGTCAAGGGCAATACCGCGCACTGTCGAAAGTTTTATGTGCGGTATTGTCCCTTTTTATCAGGAATGCAAGGCGTTTTTCCCTTTACGGAATTGACGAATGTGGCGATTCATATTATACTTGTTTTTATAGATATTTTCCCGAAAAACAAGGAGGAAACGACCCTATGGAATATACCCCCAAGCGTTTTCACTGCCCTGCCTGTGGCTTTGAGCCGGCGGAAAACGTGTCCGAAAAAGAATATGCCCACTGCCCGCGCTGCCTTACCGCCATCCATGAAGCGGACAGCGAGGGCTACGAATGCGGCGGCAAGCTACAGCCCGTTTCCATTTGGGTGAAGCCCGATGACAGCTGGGAGATTTTAGGCCGGTGCAGCCTTTGCGGCGAGATTGCCTCTACGCCCGTTTCGGACGAGGACGACCCCGTTTTGCTGCTTTCCATTGCCGGGCGGCCGCTTTCCATGCCGCCGTTCCCACTGGAAAAAATGGAGGAGCTTACCCGCATGATGGGCGGCGCGGGCGACAAAGGAGGATATGACCGTGAACCGTGAAAATAAGCGCAGAAAATACGAAAAAGGCTACTACAAAAAGCATGCGTGCTTAGACCCGTTCACGTGCAAGGTCTGCGGGCGCGAAATTCTGCCCGAGGGCGCAGGCAGTGACCACCGCAACCATTGCCCGTACTGCCTTTCGAGCGTCCATGTGGATAACGAGCCCGGCGACCGCGCATCCGCGTGCCACGGCGTCATGGAGCCCATCAGCGTGTGGGTGCGCAAAAACGGGGAGTGGGCTGTCATTCACCGCTGCACGGTGTGCGGCAAAATGGGCTCTAACCGCATTGCGGCGGACGATAACCCCATGAAGCTGATGGCTTTGGCCCTGCGCCCCTACGGCAGCCCGCGTCTCGACCCAAAGCGCATCAAAAACATGGTAAAAACCATGGAAGACAAAGCATAAGAGGCGATAAACGTGACCATAACCCGAGCTTCACGTTCATGTAAACGCGTACCCTGCACGCTTAAAAGGAGCCAATATGTCTCAAAATTACAGCTATTTTGCGCATAAAGAATGCGAGTATTTTCCTTGCCACAAGGGCGCGGACCCGGAAAATTTCAATTGTCTTTTCTGCTACTGCCCGCTTTACACTTTGGGCCGCAACTGCGGCGGCGCGTTTCAATATAAAGAAAACGGCATCAAAGACTGCACGAACTGCCTTTTTCCGCACCGACGCGAAAACTACCAAAGGGTTATCGCGCGCTACAAGGACATTCTGGGCGTATTAAAACGGCTGGAAGCGGAAAACAGAACCGAAAGCGGGGAGAACGCATGACGCTTACGCAAATTCAATATGTGCTTGCCGTGGCGGAAACGGGCACCATCAGCGCGGCGGCAAAGCGGCTTTTCATCGCGCAGCCCAGCCTCACCGCGTCGATTAAGGAGCTCGAAAACGAATTGCAGGTCACGCTTTTCCGCCGCACGAACAAGGGCGTGACCTTAACGCCGGAGGGCGAGGAATTCCTCGGCTACGCGCGGCAGGTGAACAGCCAATTAGACCTTATGCGTGAGCGGTATTTCGGCGGCGCGCCCGTGCGCAGACGTTTTTGCGTTTCCACGCAGCACTATTCGTTCGCAGTGGAGGCCTTCGTGGCGCTTTTAAAGGAGCACGGCGGCGAAACGTATGATTTTCACCTGCGCGAAACGCAGACGTATGAGATCATCGAGGACGTGGCGTTATTAAAAAGCGAAGTCGGCGTTTTGTATTTAAACCCGTTCAACGAGACGGTCTTAAAAAAGACGATTAAGGCGCACGGGCTGGGATTTCACCCGCTGTTCAAAGCGGGGCCGCACGTGTTTTTGGGTGCAGAAAATCCCCTTGCAAAGCGAAAAAGCATCACACTGGAGGACTTAGCGCCGTACCCGCGCCTTTCCTATGAGCAGGGCGACCACAATGCGTTTTATTTTTCCGAGGAAATTCAGAGCACGCTTGAGTGCGCCAAAGACATCCACGTCTGTGACCGCGCAACGCTGTTCAATCTGCTCATCGGGCTGAACGGCTACACCATTTGCAGCGGTGTCATCAACGAGAGTCTAAACGGCAAAAATATCGTCGCCGTGCCGCTCAATCTCGACGATTACATGGAAATCGGCTATCTCACGCGCGAAAACGTGGAGCCGAGCTTGTTTGCACAATATTATATCGACGCTTTAAAGAAGTTCACAATGCAATAATGCAAACCGAAAGTGGCTTGCCATAGCAAAAACCTATGGCAAACCGCTTTTTTCTTGTATTTTACAAGGCGAAAATTTGCCTGTATACTGTAAGTACAAACTCAAACAGCAGGTGATTAACATGAAAAATATCAAACTTCCGTATCGTTACGATTATGTCGGCAGCTTTCTGCGTCCGAATGATTTGAAGAAGATTCGCGCCGATTATGAAGCCGGCAAAACCACTTACGAAGCACTGAAGGAAGCCGAAGACACCGCCATTCGCGACCTTGTCGCAAAACAGAAGGCGGCGGGTTATAAGCTGCTCACCGACGGCGAATTCCGCCGTAAGACATGGTATCTCGACTTTATGTGGGGCTTTGAGGGCGTCGGCCACGCTGCGCCCAAGGGCGGCATCCCGTTCCACGATGTCCTTGCGGTCGTCGATGACACGTACCTTACGGGAAAATTAAAGCTGACGGGTACGCACCCTTTTGTGGAGCACTTCCGGTTTGTGCAGGCGCTTGAGGACGAAAACACCGTCGCAAAGCAGACCATTCCGTCTCCGGCACAGTTCTACGAGCAAATGATCTTCCCGATGAACGCGGAGACGACGAATAAGATCTACCCGAACCGCGAAGAGCTGCTTGAGGACGTTGCAAAGATCTATCGGGCGTTCATCAAGCAGCTCTACGACGCAGGCTGCCGCAACCTGCAGCTTGATGACTGCTCTTGGGGCGTTTGCGTAGACCCCGCCGCGCCGTTTGTGTTCGGCGTGGAGCCGGAAAAGATGGGCGACATCATGGATCAGCTTTTGAAAGTCAACAACCTCGCGCTTGAGGGCAAACCGGATGATCTCACCGTTGCAACCCACATTTGCCGCGGCAACTACAATTCCTCCTGGGCCAGCCGGGGCGGCTATGAGCCGGTCGCAGAGCGCCTGTTTGCGCATGAAAATGTCGATGCCTATTATCTGGAGTTCGATGACGCGCGTTCCGGCGGTTTTGAGCCGCTGCGCTTCGTCACATCGGGCAAAAAAGTCGTTTTGGGACTGATTACGTCCAAGCGCCCGGAGCTTGAGGATAAAGACGCCGTCATCGCACGCATTCACGAGGCTGCAAAGTATGTGCCGCTCGAGAACCTCTGCCTCAGCCCGCAGTGCGGCTTTGCTTCCTGCGAGGTCGGTAACAAGCTTACGGAAGAGCAGCAGTGGGCAAAGCTCGCGCTTGTAAAGGAGATCGCCGAGGAAGTCTGGGGCAAGTGATTCCTATTTCAATACACATCGATCAAACAGGATTTCAAGAACCGCGCAGCGCCGAAAACGCCCTGCGCGGTCTTTTTTTGAAAAGATGTCCGCCAAAATTGCAAACAAATGTTCTAAATTGACTTGACATTTGCGGCGGAATCCTTATAATTAAAAGTAAGAGGACGACCTGCCGCACCGGGTCGTATTCGTAAAATATCGCTGTATGCCGTCGGCAGAGGAGCTTTTGCTTTTCTGACCGGCGGCTTTTTGATAGCGAAAAGGGGATGGACACGTGAAAAGGAACGCAAACGGAGGTGCAGGCGTATAAACAGGGAAGACAAGTGGGAAGATAACGCGTATTTGTTTTACAAAATGCCTAAAGTGCTTTTTGAAGACCCGGCGTATAAAAAGCTTTCGGATGGCGGCAAGCTTTTGTACTGCGTGCTTTTAAACCGCATGGGGCTTTCCAAAAAGAATGAATGGCGCGACGAAAACGGCAAGGTGTATATCTACTATACAAACCGAAAGCTGCGCGAGCTTTTCGGCTGGGGACACGATAAGGTGACGGGACGCTATAAAGAGCTGGAACGCGCCGGGCTCATCCGCCGCCGCAAGGATAAGATCGGCGGGCCGGATTCGATTTATGTGCTGCCGCTGCCCGAGGTGAGCGGGTTTTCCGCACCGGGCGGTTCGGTTTTGCAGCAGCCCCCTTTGCGGGAAATCAGCGCCGACCCGTGCGACGATTTCGCAGCAAGTAAGACTGAATATAAAAAGACAGAAATAAGAGAGAACGATCTATCTGCGGATGGATATGATGCGACTTTCTTTTCTAATCGTATTAAGGGAAATATCGATTACGACATTCTCTCGGAATACAAAGTAGACAAAGCGAAGCTTGATGAGCTCATCCGGCTGATGACGGATGTTTGCTGCGGCACAGCACCCATGGTGCGCATCGGCGGCAGCGAATACCGCAGGCAGGACGTTGCAGAACGCTTTTTGAGCCTGGATGACGCGCATATCGAGTACGTGATGGATAAGCTGGAAAGCGGCACGGCAAACGTGAAAAACATGCGCGCGTATGCGCTGACCGTGCTTTATAACGCCCCTGCGACGATGGAGCTTGACCTTGAGCGGCAGCTGCGGCATGATTTTGCCTGCAATGCTTAATTTTCATTTTTCAGCGCGAAAATGAGAAGCGGGAGAAGGACAGGGGAGAGAATATTCTCTCCCGCGCGGCGCAAAAAACTGCGCATTCTTGCAAAAATTGACACGCATAATGCTCCTTTCATCATGCACAATAAGAACAACAAACGCGAAAAAAGCAGTGCGGCGCAGCGTTAAGCGCCGCCGAAAAAAGGAGAATGAAACATGAACAGCAGCAATAAGACGATGGTACCGGAAGCACAGGACGCGATGAACCGCTTTAAGATGGAAGCCGCAAACGAAGTCGGCGTCAACCTCAAGCAGGGCTATAACGGCGACCTCACCTCCCGCCAGGCAGGCTCCGTCGGCGGCCAGATGGTCAAAAAGATGATCAAGTCCTACGAAGAAAGCATGAAGTAAAAGACATTTAGGCAAATCGGGGACGTCCGGCAGCGGGCGTCCTCTTTTTGCGGTTTTATTCATAGTCTTCAATCAGCTTGCAGGCTTCCGAGAGCGTTTCGGCGCGAATGCCGCGGGCGAGCAGGCGGCGGTCTTCCTCCGTAAGGCTGCTAAGCGGCGTTTCAATGCAGTAAACGGGCACATCGTTTCCGTCTTTGAAAACAGCCACGCTGCCGTTATAGGCGCGCACGGTGAAGAATGTTTCGTATTCCTTAAAATTTGCTGAATTTGCGGCGCTCTCCCGGTGGGTTTCTTGACTTGCCGCATCGTTTGGGCTATAATAAACGGAAGAGTCGCTTTCTGCTTTTGCGGGGTCTGCCGCAGCCTCCCGTGCATCGCGTGCGGAAAACACGGAGAGCGTGCACAGCGCGGCGAAAAGGATAAAGATCGCCGCCCATGCGCCGTACCGCTGCCGAGCGGCGTGCACAAGGGACTCAAGACGCATTTTCATGACTATACATCCTTTCTAAGTAGGATTTGCCCTGCGGCTTTAGTATCGCCAAGGTTTGCCAATTTATGCAGACAAAGTGCGCTTTTGCCGCGCAATTTGATTTTTCAGGAGGTCAAACGTGCTGAAAAAAGACATCAATAAGTACAATACGGCGCAGCCGAGCGGAAGACCCATGGGCCGTACAGACGGCGAAACGGCCCGCGCGGCCGGCGGCACGGCACATGCGGTGCTTACCATGTTCGGCAAGCTCCTCAAGACGGTGCTTTGCATCTGCATCATTACCGGCTGCCTTGTGGGCTTAAGCGTGGCGGCCGTCATTTGGAGCTACCACGATGTGGAGATGAACGCAAGCCTTGCTTCCTTTAAACTGAAGGAATCGAGCTTTATGTATGTGACGGATTCCCTGCACATAGACAGCGTGGACAATGCGGAATGGACGCAGCGCCTGCGCTATAACGCCGAAGAGATCCGTACGCGCGTTGATTTCACGCAGATTCCGGACATTATGAAGGAAGCGATGATCGCAATCGAAGATAAGCGCTTTTACGAGCACCACGGCGTAGACTGGAAGCGTACGTTAGGCGCCGTATACGGTATGATGACCGGCAACGATACCGCCGGCGGCTCCACCATCACGCAGCAGCTCATCAAGAACCTGACGGGCGAAAATCAGGTGAGCGTCATGCGTAAGGTGAAGGAAATCTTCATGGCGCTGAACCTTGAAAAGAAGTATACCAAGGATGAAATTCTCGAAGCCTACCTGAACCTTGTCAACTACGGCAACGGCTATTACGGCGTGGAGGCCGCGGCAAAGGGCTACTTCGGCAAGGACATTTGGGACTGCAACATTGCGGAGTGTGCGACCATTGCCGCGACGACGCAAAACCCGGCCGCACTGTGCGTGTTCTACCACCCGGAGGCGAACCGCAAGCGCCGCGAGCTTGTCATCTCCGAAATGTACGACCAAGGGCGTATCACGCGCGCGGAGTACGACGAGGCGATGGAGCAATCCGCAAACCTGAAGCTGCGCGGCGTGGACTTTGAAATGGACGACGAAGAAGAAGAGACCGATACCCAGAGCGTTTCCACCGAGGTGTGGAACTGGTACGAGGAAGAGGTGTTCAACGACACCGTTGACCTGCTTATGCAGTATGCAAACCTCGACCGCGACATGGCAATCGACCTCATTTATAACGGCGGTCTCAAGATCTACTCCGCCGAATATGTGCCGATGCAGGAGGCGTTTGAAAACTACCTGAAAAACAACTGGCAGGAGTTTACGAGTGACAGCGGCATTTGGAGCGGCGTGTGCCTGATGGAATATGACGGCAGAATCCTCTGCGTGAACACGAACCAGGCCAACGATGACAACGAGCTTTTGAAAAAGACCGGCAACCGCGTGCAGAACAACGTTTCGTACTCCACGAACCAGCCGGGTTCTTCCATTAAGCCCATCAGCGTGTATGCGCCGGCGTTGGAGAACAATCTCATCACGTACGGCTCCGTGCTGAAGGATGAGCCGCTGCCGAACTACTTTGATGACGGCAGCGAGGGCCCGAACAACTTTGACGGTACGTTCGCCGGTACGGTGAATGTGGATCAGGCCATTACGGAATCTCTGAACGCCCCGGTAGCGCAGCTCATCAACCAGATGTCGCCGCTTGTAAGTTACCAGTTCCTCACGCAGAACCTGCACATCACGTCGCTTTCGGAGGAAGACTCCTACAACGTCGGCGGCGTGGCCATCGGCGGTTTGACGAACGGTATTTCCGTGCGCGAGATGACCGGCGCATACCAGATTTTCGGCAACGGCGGCAAGTATTACACCCCGTACACCGTGTACCGCATTGAGGATAACGAAGGCAACGTGATCTACGATTACCAGCAGAATCACAGCGAGGAGCAGGCAATCTCGTTTGATACGGCGACCATTATGAATAAGCTGCTGCACCTGCCGATCAACGGTACGGATGCGGATGCATACCCCACGGCAAATATGGTGCGCCGCGACGACCTTGACCAGATCGGCAAGACCGGTACGACCGAAGACAGCAACGACGTGTGGTACATGGGCGGCACAACCGCTTTCGTATGCGGCATCTGGAACGGCCACGAATATAAGGAAGAGATTTACGACACGGACAGCGCAAAGAAGATGTATAACGGCATCATCGACTGGATGGAAGCGAACTACTACGACTTCCTCCACAGCGGCAGCTATGTGCTGAGCGACAATGTGGTGCAGCTTTCCTACTGCCGCGACAGCGGCCTGCGCCCCGGCCCGAACTGCGTGCACATTGCAAACGGCTGGTATTCGCAGAACAACATTCCGAGGACGTGCAACGGAGGATCCGACCACATTTCAAGGACGAGCGCCACGGCAACGCCGTCGCCGAGCATAGAGCCGAGCCCGTCCCCGAGCGTGGAGCCTACGGCATCGCCGACGGCGGAGGCCACGCCGACCTTGGCCCCGACCGAAACGCCGGCCCCGACGCCGGAGCCTACCCCGGAACCGACGCCGGAGCCTACCCCGGAACCGCCGGTAGAGCCTACCCCGGAACCGCCGGCAGAGCCGGAAACACCGGCGGCGTAAAGCGGTTTGCAGAACGCAGACCACGATAAAAATTTAACGTGTATTATGCAGGACTCACTCATTTTAAGAGTGGGTCCTGTTGCTTTTTGTACGAGATAGACCAAAATAAGAAAAAGGGGGAAAGGAAAGAAATTTGGGTTGAATTTTGCCGAAAAGTGTGCTACACTGTTTATCGACGCAATACAAACGTACTTAGGTGGTGGACAATGGAAAACACATCGTTTCTTTTGATCGACGAATCCGTTCTGCCGGAGGTATACCAGAAGGTCATCCGCGTGAACCAGCTTCTGGAGACCGGCGAAGCCTCGAACACCTCAGAGGCGGTCAAGATGGCGGGCATCTCCCGCAGTGTATATTATAAGTATAAAAACGCCGTTTTTCCGTATACAAAAAAGGAAACGGGCTCCATTATGACGGTGCAGGTCGTGTTAAACGACAAGCCCGGCGTGCTTGTGAACCTTTTGACGGTATTCTATAAGGCGAACGCGAACATTCTGACCATTAACCAGAATATTCCGGTAAAGGGCAAAGCGTTCGTTTCGGTCTCGGCGCGAAGCGAAAACATGAGCATTGAGATCGATGAGCTTTTGAAGCGCCTTTTTGAGGTGCAGGGCGTTATTAAGATTGACAGCATCGTCGGTTAAATCCGCGTGGAAAGGAAAATGGAAATGGCAAACATAGCAGTTCTCGGCCACGGCGTGGTCGGCTCCGGCGTTTTGGAGGTGCTTACCTCTCATGCGGCGAGCATCGCGAAGCGCGCGAAGGAAGAGATCCATGTTAAGTATATTCTGGACTTAAAGGAGTTCCCGGGCCTGCCGTACAGCGACCGCTTTACGAAGGATTTCAACGTCATTTTAAATGACCCCGAGGTGCAAATCGTCGTGGAAGTGATGGGCGGCCTGCACCCGGCGTATGACTTTGTGAAGGCGTGTCTGGAAAACGGCAAGAGCGTTGTGACCTCCAATAAAGAGCTTGTGGCACAAAAGGGCGCGGAGCTCCTTGCAATCGCGCAGGCGAATAACCTCAACTTCCTGTTTGAGGCGAGCGTCGGCGGCGGCATTCCGATCATTCGCCCCATCAGCCAGTGCCTTGCCGCAAACGATGTAACGGAGATTGCCGGTATTTTGAACGGCACGACGAACTTCATTTTGACGAAGATGATCCGCGAGCAGATGAACTTTGAAGACGCTTTGAAGCTTGCACAGCAGCTTGGTTACGCGGAGCGCAACCCGAGCGCCGATGTGGAGGGCCTGGACGCCTGCCGCAAGATCTGCATTTTGGCGTCTTTGGCGTTCGGCACGCACGTGTACCCGGATTCCGTTTACACAGAGGGCATTACGAAGATCACGCTGCAGGACGTCGATTTTGCAGACGTTTGGGGCGGTGTCATTAAGCTCATCGGCTCTGTGAAGAAGCTCGAAAACGGACAGGTGCATATTATGGTTTGCCCGATGTTCGTGCACCGCGGCAGCCAGCTTGCAAGCGTGGACGATGTATTCAACGGCATTATGGTGCGCGGCGACGCAACGGGCGACGTGGTGTTCTACGGCAAAGGCGCGGGCAAGCTGCCCACGGCGAGTGCCGTTGTGGCGGACGTCATCGACTGTGTGAAGCACTTTAAGGCACGCAAGTACCTCTTCTGGGAGGATGCGAAGCCGAACTACGTGGCGGATTTCGGCAGCATGGAAACGTCTGCATTCGTGCGCGTTTCCGCCAAGGACAGCGATACGGCGCTGAACACGGCGGCGGACGTCTTTGGCAAGATCACGCCGCTGCTCGCGAAAAGACCGGTACAGGGTGAGGCGGGCTTTACGGTGGAAAACCTTACGGAGAAGGAACTCAGCGATAAGCTGGCAGCGCTGGAAGCGCGCGGCGTAAAGGTTGAAGGCCGTATTCGCATCTCCGATTATTGATAAAAGCGAAAAGGGGAAAGCTTTATGATCCGAATCGATATTCCGGCAACCAGTGCTAACCTTGGCTCCGGTTTTGACTCGCTCGGCATTGCGCTGACCATGTGCAACCGCGTGTGGATGGAAGAAGCGGACGAGCTGAAGATCACGACGACGGACAAGATCAAAGTGCCGACCGATGAGACGAACCTCATTTACTGGGCGGCGCGGCATTTGTACCAGATCTGCGGCAAAACGCTGCCGGGTCTGCATATCATTCAGGAAAACAACATTCCGATGGCGCGTGGCCTCGGCAGTTCTTCGGCGTGCATCGTGGCCGGTATTTTGGGCGCGAACCGCATGCTTGGCTCGCCGATGTCGCAGAGCGACCTCATTAACCTTGCGGCGCAGATTGAAGGGCACCCGGATAACACGAGCCCGGCAATCTCCGGCGGTCTTGTCGCTTCTGCCATGGAGGGCAAGCGCGTGTACAGCGTTTCTGTGCCGGTTTCCGGCAAGATCAGCTTTGCGGTGATGATCCCGCCGTTCGAGCTCAAAACGGAGAAAGCCCGCGGCGTGCTGCCGACGGAGTATTCCCGCGAAGACACGGTGTTTAACCTTTCGCGCTCCGCTTTAATGACGGCATCGCTGTTCTCCGGCGATCTGCAGAACCTGCGCGTGGCGGTGCAGGACAGGATCCATCAGCCGTATCGCTCGGGCCTCATCGAAAATTACGACCAGGTGTTCCGCATGAGCTACGAGCTTGGCTCGCTCGGCACGTATGTGAGCGGCGCAGGCCCGACCATCATCTCCATGATCCCCACAGAGGGCGCGGAGGAGTTTATGAGCGCGTGCGATTCACATTTACAGGACCGCGGCATCAACGGCTGGCGTGTGGAGCTTCTGCATACCGACCCGCAGGGCGCGCGCATCATCATTGAATAACGAGAATTATCCCACAGGGGTTATGGAAAGGGAAGTGTTTCTATGGCATTGATCGTTCAGAAGTTCGGCGGTTCCTCCGTTAAGGACGCCGAGCATTTGAGAAATGTCGCCGATATCGTGACCGGCACATATAAGAACGGCAACGACGTGGTCGTTGTGGTTTCTGCGCAGGGCGATACAACGGACGACCTCATTGATAAAGCAAAAGAGATCAACCGAAACCCGTCTAAGCGCGAAATGGACCAGCTTTTGACGGCGGGCGAGCAGATCTCTGCTTCGCTGCTTGCTATGACGATTGAAGATTTGGGCTACCCGGTAGTCTCTTTGCTCGGCTGGCAGGCGGGCTTTTCCACCTCTACGGCTTACGGCAGCGCGCGCATTAAGCGTGTGAATCCGGAACGTATTAAGGCGGAGCTTTCAAAGCGCAACATCGTTGTTGTAACGGGCTTTCAGGGCATCAACAAGTATGACGACATGACGACGCTGGGCCGCGGCGGCAGCGATACGAGCGCGGTGGCCATTGCGGCTTCCATGCACGCCGACCTGTGCCAGATCTATACGGATGTGGACGGCGTTTACACGGCAGACCCGCGCAAAATTCCGGCGGCGAGGAAGCTCGACGTCATCTCCTACGACGAGATGCTGGAGCTTGCGACGCTGGGCGCGCAGGTGCTGAATAACCGCTCGGTTGAAATGGCTAAAAAATATCATATTGAATTAGAGGTTCTTTCCAGCCTGACACGGGCTAAGGGAACGATCGTTAAGGAGGCTACCAACGTGGAAAAAATGCTCATCAGCGGTGTTGCAAAGGACGAAAACGTCGCCAGAATCTCTGTCATCGGCGTGCCGGATAAGCCGGGCCTTGCGTTCCGCATTTTCTCTAAGCTTGCACAGAAGAACGTAAACGTCGATATTATTTTGCAGTCCATCGGCAGAAACGGCACGAAGGACATCAGCTTCACCGTGGAAAAGGACAAGATGGACGCAACCATCGAGCTCATGCAGTCTTATGTAGAGACCATCGGCGCGAGCAGCGTTGTGTTTGACGACGACGTGGCAAAGGTTTCCATTGTCGGCGCGGGCATGGAGTCTCACCCGGGCGTTGCTTCCGATATGTTCGAGGCGCTGTTTGAGGCGAACGTGAACATTCAGATGATCTCGACGAGCGAGATTAAAATTTCCGTGCTCATCAAGAAGGAAGACGCGAACAAGGCGGTTGCCGCCATCCACGCGAAGTTCTTTGAGCAGATCGGGCAATGAGACCATAACGTGTAAAGCCCGCACACAATCTGCTTGCATCTTTTTCGCCATTCCGACCATAAATCCCTTGACAGGCGCCAGCCTGCCTGCGGGCTTTCTGTGCGAACTGGCAAAAAATCTGGCTGCGCATCTTGCGCACTTTCTTTACACATTACGGTCTCTAGCTGAAGTATGTGTAAGACGAAAAAAGTGAAATTGTAGGGAAATGAATTTGAAGTCACCCCTTGGCGCATACTAAGCCCGGGGGTGATTTTATGTTTCCGAACGGTTTTGGCATGAACGGCTACTGGGGGCCGGAAAACTACGTTTTGGGCGCGGCGCTTTTCGACTGGCACAAGGATTTCGACGACCTGCCCGAGGAAGTGAAGGAATACCTCACACAGCACGAGTACGAAATTCACAGCGAAAATGACGTGGACCGCTTAGTCCGCACGTATAACCAGAAAAAGTAAAAAGAAAAGAGAAAGCGTGCGCCGGGGCAAGCTCGGTACACGTTTTCTCTTTTTCTATACACAGTATTTGATTTTAGAGGTTGAGCACGAGCTCGATTTCATCGTCGTATTTGACATTTATACAAGCTCGGTCGCGGTGTGACCGGTCCTAGCGAAATCGCACAGACCTTCTATGCCGCAGAACACCATACTCTGCACGGCGGCGTCGGTGTAAAACGCCATGTGCTGCGTCATGATGACGTTCGGGAACTGGCGCAGGTAGGCCATATCGCGGTTCGAGAGGATGTCGTCGCGGCGGTTCTCGTGGTAGATGCCGTCTTCTTTATCGAAAACGTCCAGCGCGAGCGCGCCGATCTTCTGCGTTTCAATGCCGCGGATCATATCCGGAATATTCATCAGCTCGCCGCGGGCGCAGTTGATGATGGTGACGCCGTCCTTCATTCTGGCGATGGTCTCGGCGTTCACAAAGTGGCGGGTGCTCTCTAAAAGCGGCATGTGCAGCGAGATGATGTCGCACGCTTTGTAGAGCGTTTCGTTATCCACATAGGTGCAAAGTCCCTTGAGCGACGGGTTTTCGCGGATGTCGCTTGCTAAAATGCGGCAGCCGAAGCCGCTCAAATTTTTGATGACCGCCGCGCCGATTTTGCCGGTGCCGAGGATGCCGACGGTGAGGTTGCGCAGCTCGCGGCCCTGAAGACCCGTAAGGGAGTAGTCGTTGACCTGTGCGCGCCACAGGGCGGGCTTATACTTGCGCAGGCTAAGAAGCATGAGCATGACGGTGTAATCTGCCACGCCGTTCGGCGCGTAGTTAGAGTTGCACACCTTGAGGCCGAGCTCCTTTGCGGCGGTGAGGTCGATGTGGTCGGCGCCGATGGTGCGCGTGGAGATGTATTTTACGCCGCGCTCCTGGACGGCGGTGAGCAGGGCGCGGTCAAAACGTGTGCGACCGAGTATTGTGACGCCCTCGGCCCCGTTTACCGTATCGATGTTTTCGAGCGTCAGGTTATCCTCTGCTTCGGTGAGCTCCACGCCGCGCTTTTCGGCGATGAAGGCAAAGTCTTTCTGTTCGTCCCGGCGGACTTCATAAGCGGCAATTTTCATTTTCATATTCCTCTTTTCGGCAATGCGCAAGCGGTTTACAACGTCTGCTTTTGCGCGTTGAAGTGCTTACACCACAGCGCTTTAGTGCGAATTTTCGTGTGTTAGTGTGTTACTATGTGATTATTATATATGCTGCGGTTTTTCACGTCAAGAGGGGAAAATGTTTAGAATACAGGTTGTATCTGTGCGGATTTTGTGCTAAAATGACTGTGAAATAAAACGAATGAAGTCAGGTGCTTTATATGACAGACTGGGAAATGAAAGTGCATAATTTTATGTGCCTCAATAAATTGGTGAAAAAGGGAGAGATTGTATTTACGGGCTCCTCGCTGTGCGAGCTGTTCCCGATCAGCGAGATGCTGCAAAACGTGGAGCCGCGCATCCGCGTGTACAACCGCGGCATCGGCGGCGACGTGACGGACGGACTTTTGAAGCGCATGGATGAATCGATTTTTGACCTCGAGCCGAAAAAGGTGTTCATCAACATCGGCACAAATGACATCAGCCGCCCGGAATATAAGCGCGAGCGCCTGATGAGCCAGTACAGGAAAATTTTGATGCAAATTCAGGCGCGTCTGCCCGAGACGAAAATTTACGTGATGAGCTATTACCCCGTGAACCGCGAGCTGCCCGGCGCAGACCCGGAAGCGGTGAAGGCACAGTTCGGCGCACGCACGAATGCGGAGCTGAAAGAAGTGAACGCCGAAGTGGAAAAAATGGCAGAGGAGCTGAACTGCACATACATCAATGTGTTCGACTGTCTGCTGGATGAAAAGGGCAATTTGAAAGCGGAATACACCATTGAGGGTATGCACATGTACGCAAACGGCTACGCAGTGGTGCTCGAAAAGCTGATGCCGTATCTGCTGGAGGAATGAACCCTTTAGAGGAGGTTGTTTTGGATGATCAACGGTATTGAAAAGAAGAACATTTCCGTAAAAGAACTGAAAAAAGACGGGCGATACTTAAACGCCGCGCTGTACACGCCGAAGACGGAGCCCGGCAAAACGTACCCGCTGGTGCTGTTTTTGCACGGCGCGGGCGAGCGCGGGGACGATTTAAATTTGGTGCTCGATTTCACGCCGGGCGCGGACACATTTATGACGGACGCGTGGCAGGCGGAGCACCCGTGCTTTGTCCTCGCGCCGCAGTGCCCGGAAAACCAGTGCTGGGTGCCGTATGTTGATTTACTGGCGCAATCGCTGCTGGAGATGGCGGCGCAGTACCCTGTGGACATCTGCCGCTTGTACGTGACGGGTGTTTCCATGGGCGGCGCGGGCACGTGGGAGCTGCTCACGCGCTACCCGCATAAGATCGCGGCGGCCATGCCGATTTGCGGCTATGCGGAGCCGTTTAAGCTGCGCGCGGCAAAAGATGTGCCCGTGTGGGCGTTCCATGCCGAAGACGACCCCGTGGTGCCGGTGACGGGCTATTACCACTCGCCGCACGGCGCGGTGGGTGTGGGCTCGCGTATGGCGATGTCCTCGCTGCGCTCCTCCGGCAACCGTGACGCGCACTACACGGAGTATCCCGCGGGCGAAATGGAAAACGTGTACCACACGCACCCGCACGGTTCTTGGACGGCGGCGTACCAAAACAAAGAAGCGCTGGAGTGGATGTTCGGTAAAACGCGCTTTGACCGCTATGAAATCGAGTTCATCTGCCCGGGCGTGTTCTATATGGAGGACTACAACAGCGACTCCATGTACCTTGTGGAGGGCAAAGAAAAGGCGCTGCTTATCGATACCGGCCTTGGCGGCGGCAACGTGAGGAAAATGGCGGAGAGCCTGACATCACTGCCCGTGGAGCTTGCCGTAACGCACGCGCATATTGACCATCTCCTGAGCGGCGATGTGTTCGAAAAATACTACATGAGCAAAAAAGACGTGCCGCTGCTGCCGCGTTTAAACGACGGTACGGGCAAGAATTTTACGGAAAAGGATGTTATCGATATCAAAGACGGCGACGTCATCGACCTTGGCGGCGGTGTGAAAATTGAAGTTGCCGAGGTGGAGGGGCACACGCCGGGCAGCGTCGTGTTCATCGACCGCGCGCATAAGTGCATGTTTACCGGAGACGCATTTGGCCTTTGGATGCAGGTGCCGCTTGCACGACCGATTTCGGAGTATAAAGCCGCGGTGCTGCGTCTGAAAGAAAAATTGCAGAAGCCCGGCTATACGGAGCTTGCGTTCCTCGGCGGCCACAGGCGGCAGGAGGGCGGCGAGGATCCGCAGGACAAATATGTGCCGAACAGCTATGAGAAGATTGACGACATGCTGACGCTGTGCGACCTCATTTTGGAAAAGAAAATCGAAGCGAAGCCGTTCCCGATGAATTTCGGCGAGCCGGCATTTATCTCCACCTATAAAACCGCGTACATGGTGTTTATGGAATCGGTAAGAAAATAAAAGAATAGACAAAACCGCGCCCTCGGGAGTTTTCCGGGAGCGCGGCTTTGCTTTAAGGGAGCGTAACGATTGATTCGTAGAAATCGGTTTATAGAAGGTTATTCAAAAATCTCTTTATAGACGAGCTTTTTGAATAGGACGACGGCGAGGATGGCGCTGAGAAAATCGGCGACGGCCTGCGAGAGCAGCACGCCCGTGCAGCCGAAAAGATTGGCCGCGACGAACAGCACCACCATAAACACGATGCCCTGACGGCTGACGGAGAGGATGGATGAGCCCACCGCCTTGCCGGTCGCCTGAAAAAGGATCGTCATAAGCAGCACGACGCCGACGAACACCATGGAGACAACCTGCAGGCGCAGCATCAAAGCGCCGTCTGCGATGATGGTTTCGTTATCCATGAAAATGCGCATAAAGGGCTTGGCTAAAATGAACACGACCGCCGAAAGTGCGAGCGCGAGGCCGCTGATGAATTTCAGACAGAAGTGGAAGAGCTTGCCGAAGCGCTGTTTGTCGCCTGCGCCGTAGTAGTAGCCGAAAAGCGGCTGCCCGCCGAACGAGAAGCCCGTGAGCAGGAGCAGGACAATCATGCTGACCTTGAGCGCGATGCCCATGGCGGCGATCTTCTCGTTGCCGTAGGGCAGAAGAAACTGGTTGACGAGTACGGCGCTGACGCTGGACATGATGTTGACGACCGCGGCCGGGATGCCGATTGCGAAAATATCCTTGACATGGTCGGCGGGGATTCTGGTTTCTTGGATGTCGAGCGTTAAGACCTTGCTCTTTTTCGCGACGACGACCGCGAAGTATACGTCCGAGAAAATGTAACCGGTGACGCTTGCCATCGCTGCGCCGCCGGCATTCAGACCGAGCACGGAAATGAAAATGGGGTCTAAAAGGATATTGACGATCGCGCCGCCCATGGTGCCGATCATAGATTCCTTCGACATGCCCTCCGAGCGCAGGAGATTTGAGTGGATGAACGAGAGCACCAGTGCCGGTGCGCCGATTGCGAGCCACGTATAGTAATCGCGCGCGAAGTTAAACGTTTCTTCATTTGCGCCGATGACGTAGAGCAGCGGCGTGCGGAAAAGAAGCATGATAAAGCCCATCAGAACGCCAATCAGAATCGCGCCCCAAAAGCAGAACGCGCTTACGCGCCGCGTGGCAGTTGTATCGTTTTTGCCGAGCAGACGCGAAATGAGAGAGCTGCCGCCCTGCCCGAAAATGTTGCCGAGTGCCATCAGCGTTGTGAAAAGCGGCGCGCACAGAGAAACGCCCGCAACAATGTTCGTGTTCTGCGTCTGCGCCACAAAGAAGGTATCCGCAAGATTGTAGATCAGCGAGACGGTCATGCTGAGCACCAGCGGCAGGGATAACTTCATGTACGCTTTAGAGACCTTTTTCTCCTCAAAAATTGCGTTTTCCATAGTTCACCTCAAGTAATTTCTGTTCTTATTATAAAGCACCGCCTTGACAATTATTGTGCCACATGGCACAATAAAATAAAAATGAGGTGATTTTTTTGCGGCGTATTCGAGATAAAAAACAGGTGGAGTATTGGCTTCAAAAAGGGCATATCCGCGAGAATTTTGATACGGAGAATCTGCCGTTTTCCGTCTGCCGATTTGAAAAGGGCGAGTATCTGACGAGGCAGGGCGGGCGGCTTGCGGAGCTTTTGTTCCTCATCGAGGGTGAGGTGCAGATCTACGGCATACGCGAGGACGGCAGTGTGACACCCGTGAACCGCCACGAAGCGCCGGTGCTGCTCGGCGACGCGGAATTTGTGATGGGCGGCGCTTCGAGCTTATTTACCGAGGCGCGAACAACGGTTATTTGCGCCGCACTGCCGATGGAGCCGTACCGCGCAGAACTCGACAGGGACGTGAAGTTCCTGCACCTTTTGCTGCGCTCGTATGCGGGGAAATTTCACACGATGGCAACGCTGGAGGCTTCCGCCAAAACGATTGAGGAGCGCGTGCTGCTCTATATGCGGCACGTGTGCGCGAACGGAGAGATCAGCGGCATAGAGACCGCCCTTTTGCAGCTTAGGTGCAGCCGAAGACAGCTGCAAAGGGTTTTGAAAAAGCTGTGCGAGGAGAATACGGTGGAGAAGGTTGGGAAGGGAAAGTATAGGCTGAAATAAACAACCGCGCCCTCGGGAGTTTTCCGGGAGCGCGGCTTTGCTTATAAAAAATCCGCACGGTCTGAGCGTTTAACAGGGGCCGGTGCGGATTTACTCGTAATCGGATGGATTGGTTTAAAACCGGATCATTGCAAATATGGATGCGCCGACGACGGTTAAAAGGCCGCACACGGCGATGGAGAGACCGCTCATGGCTTCTTCAATCTCGCCGAACTCACGCGCACGGGAGGTGCCCATGGCGTGCGCACCGGTGCCGCAGGACACGCCGATGGCGACCGGGTGCTTGATGCGGAACAGCTTGAAGATGGCGGCCGCCGCGACGTTGCCGAAGAGACCCGTCACGATGATGGACGCGACGGTGACGGACACCATGCCGCCGAGCTCTTCCGAAAGACCCATGCCGATGGCGGTGGTGATGGACTTCGGCAGCAGTGTGACGTACTGGGTGTGGTCAAGCCCGAATGCCATGCTCAAAACAAGTACGCCGCCGAGGCACGCAAACATGCCGGCCAAAATGCCGCCGATGATGGCGACCGGGTACTTTTTGAGGTACACGAGCTTTTCATACAACGGGATGGCAAGGCAAACGGTGGTGGGGGTGAGCATGTTCTGGAAGAAAATGGCGCCCGTGCCGTCGTATGTACCGTCGGCGTTCGGCTTGCCATACAGGTAGACGTTGTAATCGATGCCGCTGACGAGCATGAAGATGATGAGAATCACACAGGAGACGAGCAGCGGGTTCAAAATGGACGACTTAAAGCGCTTTTGAATGGCGCAGGCGAGCACATAGGCGACGCCGGTGATGAAGATGCCGAAAAACGAGGTGTTCGACGCAATATCATTTAACATCGGTTTGTTCCTCCTTTTCGCATGCTTCAAGCGCTTCTGCGCGCTCTTCCTTTTCTTCTTTGGTCTGTAAACGGATGAGTCCCTGTGTGGTCAGGCCGGAGACCGCCATGGTGAGGACGGTGGTCGCGAGGGAGATGACAATGATGGGAATGAGAATGTCTTTGTAGCTGTCATAGCTCGCAATGAGACCGACAGTGGGACCGACGAACATGACGGGCATGAGGGTGATGAGCCAATCGGCCGTGGTTTTTACGTGGTCAAGCTTTACGATATGCGTGACGAGCAGGAGCAGCATGAGCAAAAGACCGTAGATGCTGCTCGGCACGGGCAAGGGAATGAGGTAATGCAGCAGTTCACCGATAAACGAGACCGTTGCGATCAGGGAAATTTCGGAAAAGTGCTTCACGCGGTGACAGCCTCCTTTGCTTTTTTCTTTTCGGAAACAGGCTCAGCCTCTTCAGGCAGCGGCTTTGCGGCGAACATGCTGGCAACGATAGGTCCGATGATCTGGTGGACGACCGTTGCGATGACGCAGGGCAGGATGGCCATGGTATCCGGGAACGCGGTCTTTGCGAGCGTGCAGGAAAGGCCGGAGTTCTGCAGACCAACCTCAAGCGACAGCGTGCGGACCTTCTTTTCGTTAAAGCGGAACACCTTGGCGGTGACGTAGCCCGCGAGCAGGCCGAGCACATGGTGCAGCGCAACGGCGAGCACGGTAACGAGCACGACGGTGACGCCGTGGTTTGTGAACTGGTCTCGGTTTGGGCCGACGCACAGACCTTCCACGAGGATGATGCAGGCGGTGGAAACCTTGACAAGGAAATCTTTAAGGCCGTTTACGCGGTCGCCGAGCGCGGTGTGTACGGCGATACCGAGGAGGATCGGCAGCAGGACGACGAGCACGATGCTGATGAACATGTTCCAGAAGTTGACGTCAATCCACTGGCCGGCGAGCATGAGCGTGAGGGACGGGGTGAGCACCGGCGCAAGCAATGTGGTGCACATGGTGATGGTGATGGAGAGCGCCACGTCACCCTTTGCAAGGAACGTCATGACGTTTGACGCGGTGCCGCCGGGCACGCAGCCGAGCAGAACGAGGCCGACGGCAATCTGTGCGCGGACGGTGGGGTCACCCACACCCGTGAGGGACAGCAGCGATGCGACAAGCCAGCCGAAGCCTGCCATGAAGACGTACTGGCTGCAAATGCCGATAAGCACATCGGTCGGCTTTTTGAGGATGTACTTGAAGTCGTCGGCTTTAAGCGTCATGCCCATGCCGAACATGATGACGCACAGGAGCATGTTGACAAAGCCGAGGCTCGGGAAGTTTTCTTTCAGGAACGGGATGCCGGAAAGATCAATCGAGATGTTCTGGCCCATCCACACAAACGGCTGCGGAACAAGCAGGGAGAAGACGACCATGGGGACCGTCAAACACACGAGCACATTTTTGGAGAAGAATGTTTTGAATTTCTGTAATGCGGACATAGGAAATTACCCCTTTTGAGCGTAAAACAGGCGGCAGAGACGAACTCGTGCCGCCCTGTTTCGTTTTTTCTTACCTTTTATAGGATTCTTAAATCATTTCTTTGCGGCTTTGAAAGCACGACCCTTGGCGTTTTCGCGGCGCATGGACTCGAGGAAGTTCTCGCGCGTAACGCCCTGCGGCATGTGCGCCCACTCGGTCGTCTGCATGAATTTATCCGCCATTTTGTCGAACTCGGATTCCTGGATTTCCACGTCGTCGAAGCAGACCGGCAGGCCGATGGAATCGTTGAACCGCATCAGGCGGTCTTCTTCCTCGAACTGGCCGTCATGCTCTAAGAGGCACAGCACGCCGAGCGAAACGACCTCGCCGTGCAGGTGATGGTGGCCGTGCTCTGTAACGGTGGAGCCGTAGTAGACGCAGTGGGCGAGCGTGGAGTTGTAATAATAATCATTTACGGTGGTCATCATGTTGGAGACGATGCCGGTGGAAACGATGATGTCGAGCGTGACTTGGTCGAGCGCGAAGGATGCCGTTTTGTTGCGGATGGAAGCGAGCGCCTCTTTGCCGTACTGCACGAGCGGATCGGTGCAGACGCGGCTGACCTGACGGCCCATGAGCGGGGTGTGGGCGAGCGTGTCGTCTTTCGATGAGAAGACGGCTTCACACTCCTTGCTCAGTGCGTCGCCGATGCCGGCCCAAAGGAGCTGCTCCGGGGAATCTGCAATGACGGCGGAGTTGATGAAGCAGTGGTTTGCGAGCTTCGGGTAATAATACTCGCGGAAGGAGCCGTCTGTATTATAGATCACGGAGATGGCGGTGACGGAAGCGCAGTTCGACGCAACGGTCGGGAAGGTAAAGAGCGGCTTATCGAGCTTATCGGCAACATACTTGCCGGTATCGCAGGCGCGGCCGCCGCCCATGGCAAAGATCATGTCGGCTTTCTGCACGAGCGGGTTTGCGATAAGGGCATCGCCGTTTTCGTAGGTGGAATCGCCGCCGTAGGGGAGGAAGCCCAAAAGCTCGACGTCGGAGCCTTCTACGCCTTTAAGCAGAGCCGGCTTTGCTTTTTCCATAGCGGTCTCGCCGCCGAGGACAACAGCCGTTTTGCCGAAGAAGCGCGTGACATACGGCACTTCGTTGTAGCAATCCGGGCCGATGGAATAGCTCGGCAGATGTACGCTGTAATTGACATTGTAGTTTTCCATGATAAACGCTCCTTTGGATCTCCTTTTGAGATCGCTTAAATAAATTGAAATAAGAAAATGAAATAAAAAACGCTTTACTGGAAGTTAGGCTTTCTTTGCGGGGATACTTTAGAGAATAAAAAAGTCCTGAAAGTCTCTTTAAGACCTTCAGGACGTGTAAATCACGCGGTACCACCTGAATTCAGGGCGTTTGCCCTGCACTTAACGGAATCCAGCAATTCCTTCTTCTGTAACGGGAAGATCCCGTCAGCCTCTACTCGTTCTCTTTGGAAGCTGCTGCTCCGGAGGGATGATCACACGGGGGTGCCTGCGGCGCTTTCACCACCCGCCGCTCGCTTTGAGGGAGATGCCGTGCGCTTGTCTCCATCAACACTTTGTGACTATTATTTTATACGTCTTCCGGCAAAAAAACAAGCATCATAATTTGAAAGATGTTTAAACTGAAATTGCATTTATTTGTGGATTTCATCAAAAAACACTTTGAATTTACAAGTTACATCGATGCTTCCTGCTTATTTGGGCCGGCAGGTGTGCAAATTTTCTGCTGCGGCACGGTTTATGCCAAAGGGGCAAAAGGCGACATTTTCATGTGCACTAACACAGTTTGGCCCCGAACAGACGCGTTATGCGGCTTTGAACCGAAAAAAATTGCGCAGTCTGCACAAAGGTGTTTGCTGCAACTAACTTTGTGCTTGACTAAACGCCGAAAATGGGGCTGAGCGCGTCTTTTTGGGGCAAAAAGTGTTGACAAATTTTGAATGGGGCGGTATGATTAGTGACGGTTAGAGAAATCTAACCTATTTTACAGCATCTGGGTTAGCAGAGACTAATTTGTGCAGCCTAACCGTGCCGTTTCGGCGCGGAGAATTTTCAGGAAAGAGGGAAAAACTGTGATGCCGTTGTCATTTGCCAGCGAGGGCGAAGAAAACATCATCAAGCAGGTAGGCGGAAAAGCGGAAGTCCGTGCTCACCTCGAAAACCTCGGCTTTGTAGCCGGCGCCGCCGTGAAGGTCATCACCTCCATGGGCGGAAATATCATTGTTAACATTAAGGACTCTCGTGTGGCAATCAGCCGCGAGATGGCCGCTAAGATCATGATATAAGGAGGAAGAACCAATGAAGACACTGAAAGAAGTCAAGATCGGCGAGACCTGCAAGGTTGTTCGTCTGCATGGTGAGGGTGCCGTAAAGCGCCGCATCATGGACATGGGCATCACGAAGGGCGTGGACGTTTTCGTCCGCAAGGTTGCGCCGCTCGGCGACCCGGTGGAAGTAACGGTTCGCGGCTATGAGCTTTCCCTGCGCAAAGCGGATGCCGAGATGATCGAGATCGAATAAGCCCTCGCAAAGCACCGACTTAGTTATCTTTTTACTTGAAGGTTAGTGAATTCTAACCTTTGGGTTTAATCTTATCGGAAGGATATGAGTAACAGATGAAGATCAAAATTGCTCTTGCCGGCAACCCGAACTGCGGTAAAACAACGCTGTTCAACGCGCTGACCGGCTCCAACCAGTTCGTCGGCAACTGGCCGGGCGTTACGGTCGAGAAGAAGGAAGGCAAGCTGAAGAAGCACGACGACGTTGTGATCACGGACTTGCCGGGTATCTACTCCCTTTCTCCGTACACGCTGGAAGAAGTTGTTGCACGTAACTACCTCATTCAGGAGAGACCTGAAGCCATCCTTAATATTATCGATGGTACGAACCTTGAGCGCAACCTCTACCTGACCACCCAGCTCGTTGAGCTCGGTATTCCGGTCGTTGTTGCGGTCAACATGATGGACGTCGTAAATAAGAACGGCGACAAGATCGACACCAACGCACTGGGCAAGGCGCTCGGCTGCAAGGTCGTTGAGATTTCCGCTTTGAAGGGCACCGGCATTGAGGAAGCAGCAGAAGCCGCTATCCATGCAGCCCAGAACACGAAGACGATCCCGCAGCACAGCTTTAGCGGTGTGGTTGAGCACGCGATTGCACACATTGAAGAGGTTGCCATACATACCCTCCCCGAGGAGCAGCAGCGCTTCTTCGCGATTAAGATCTTTGAGCGCGACGAGAAAATCATTGAGCAGCTGGGCCTTACGCAGGACAATCGCAAGCACATTGAAACGGACATTGAAGCGGCTGAAAAAGAGCTTGATGACGACGCGGAAAGCATCATCACGAACGAGCGCTATGTTTACATTGCTTCCATCATCAAGCAGTGCTACAAGAAAAAGAACAACGGCGGTCTTACCGTTTCCGATAAGATCGATAAGATCGTAACGAACCGTATTCTGGCTCTGCCGATCTTTGCAGTTGTTATGTTTATTGTTTATTACATCTCCGTTACGACGGTCGGTACGGTTGCGACAGACTGGGCGAACGACGGTGTGTTCGGCGACGGTTGGCACCTGTTCGGCATCGGCGCAGGCGAGTACGAAGACGTTTCCGGCGAGTTCGGCGATGCGGCAAATGTCATCGACGCATTCGTAACGGCTGAAGGTGCGGACGACGTTGCAGACGCCATCGACACCGAGAGCGACACGTTTGACGCGGCAGCAGCGGCTTCTGCGTTGGATACGTTTGCAGCTTCCGTCTCTGACGACGCAACAGCGGATTACACCCTCGTTGATGAAGAAACGCTGGCGGAAGAGGATGTCACCTACACCGGCGCAGAGCTCAAGGAAGCGGTTGCGACCTATACGTCCTACGGCTGCGAAGAGCCGGATCCGGCCGATTACGGCGTTTGGGTTCCGGGTTTGCCGGGTATCATCGAAAGCGGTCTGGACGCTGTAAATTGCGCAGACTGGCTGAAGGGCCTCATCCTGGACGGTATCGTAGCCGGTGTTGGCGCAGTTCTCGGCTTTGTTCCGCAGATGCTCGTTCTGTTCATCTTCCTTGCATTCCTCGAGTCTTGCGGTTACATGGCGCGTATCGCGTTCGTTATGGACCGTATCTTCCGTAAGTTCGGCCTTTCCGGCAAATCCTTCATTCCGATCCTCATCGGTACAGGCTGCGGCGTGCCGGGCATCATGGCTTCCCGTACGATTGAAAACGAGCGTGACCGCCGTATGACCATCATGACGACCACGTTCATCCCCTGCGGCGCCAAGCTTCCGTTCATCGCAATGATCGCGGGTGCTATCTTCGGCGGCGCACCGTGGGTTGCTCCGAGCGCATATTTCCTCGGCATTGCAGCGATCATCTGCTCCGGTATCATTCTGAAGAAGACGAAGATGTTTGCGGGCGATCCGGCTCCGTTCGTTATGGAGCTGCCGGCTTACCACTGGCCGACCGTCAGCAATGTGCTCCGCTCTATGTGGGAGCGCGGCTGGTCCTTCATTAAGAAGGCAGGCACCATCATCCTTCTGTCTACCATCATTGTTTGGTTCACCACCTATTTCGGTGTTGTCGACGGCGCGTTCAGAATGCTCACCGAAGACGAGATCAGCAACAGCATTCTTGCTACCGTCGGCAACGCGATTGCTTGGATCTTTGCACCGCTTGGCTGGGGCAACTGGCAGGCCGCTGTGGCTTCCATCACCGGTCTTGTTGCGAAGGAGAACATTGTCGGTACGCTTGGTATCCTCTATGGCGGCGGTGACGGCACGGTTTACAGCAACATGGCTTCCCACTTCACGGTGGTCAGCGGCTATGCGTTCCTTGCGTTCAACCTCCTGTGCGCACCTTGCTTTGCGGCAATCGGTGCAATCAAGCGTGAGATGAACAACGCAAAGTGGACCTGGTTCGCGATCGGTTATCAGTGCGGCTTTGCTTATCTTGTAGCGTTCGTCATCAACCAGCTCGGCAGCATTGCACTCGGCACGGCGAATGTCTTCGGCATCATCGTTTCCATCGTGCTCATTGCGCTCTTTATCTTCCTGCTGGTTCGCCCGTATAAGGAGAGCACCACGCTGTCCGACAGAGCCGTTAAGGTTAAGTAATCTTACTCCGTAATTTAAATTCGCAAATTCAGGAATTATCCAAGCCGAAAGGAGAGATCGTTATGCTGACTTGGCTTTCGCAAAACATAGGAACGATAATCGTGTTACTGGTCGTTGTTCTCATCGTCGCTGCGATCGTAAAATCGATGAGGCGGGATAAGAAAAACGGCAAGTCCTCCTGCGGCGGCAACTGCGCGGCTTGCCGCGGCGGTTGCGTGCACGCACAGAAGTAAAGACCGCGAGGCCTCCGTTAACCATAAACATGGAGGCAGCACCGATAGGCGTTCTTTGTTCGGTGTTGCCGCTACCTCCTGAAAGGCGGGCACAGCTTGGAAACAGGTTGTGCCCGTTTTGCGTATTGTAAGAAACTTTTCAGTTGAATTCCCGGTTTTGCGTGCTATAATGAAAATGCAGAGATATGCGCTGCATTCGGCTTGTTTTACAAAAGACGGGAGGTCTTTTCAGTGGAGAATAAAAGAAGCGTCACCGTAGTGGCGGCGCTTGTGCGTGAGGGGAATCAATTTCTCATCGGGCAGCGGCCGGAAGGCAAAGCCCGCGCAGGCATGTGGGAATTCATCGGCGGCAAAACGGAGCCGAATGAAACGAACGAGGAAGCCCTCATCCGCGAGTGCAGGGAAGAGATCGGCGTTACGGTAGAAGTGGGCACGCTTTTTATGGACGTGCTGCATGACTACCCGGATCTGTTCGTACACCTGTTTGTCTATAACGCGAAGATTACAGAGGGCGAGCCGCAGCGGCTTGAGCATCAGGATTTTCGCTGGATCACGCCTGGGGAGATCGACGACGTTGTGTTCTGCCCCGCAGATGTCGATGTGCTCGCGAAGATCAAGGCGGAGTTTCCTGCCGGGGGAGCAAACTGATGCGCCCCACTTTGCGCACGCTGTTTTTGCACGGCGGTGATATTTTGAAATCCCCGGGTATGCAGATTGCAAAAGAGAACATGCAGCACGGGTCTGTGAGCGTGTTTGAGCACTCCGTATGCGTGGCGCTTGTGTGCCTGTGGCTTGTGCACCGGCTGCACCTAAAAGTGAACCAGCGCGCCCTTGTGCGCGGCGCTTTGCTGCACGATTATTTCCTCTACGATTGGCACACGCCCGACCCCGCGCACAGGCTGCACGGGTTTCGGCACGCCGGAACGGCCCTGCGCAATGCCGATCGCGACTTTGAGCTGAATGACACGGAGCGGGACATGATCAAAAAGCATATGTTTCCGTTAAATCCCGCCCCGCCGCGGTTCAAAGAAACGGCTGTTTTGTGCCTTGCCGATAAATACTGCGCGCTGCGCGAGACCGTTTTGCAGCGGAAAAAAGCGAATAAGTGAAAATAGCAAAAGCTCCCGCGGAGAAAATTTGCGGGAGCTTTTTGTATCCGGCTGTGCATGGCGGACGTAATAAAGATGGGTCATGGGAAAACCTCCTAAAGGTATACGGTCGCTAAGCTGTTATTTCACTGCCTGTAAGGCAAGTTCACAAATCCCGAAGGAATTTATTTCGTTGAAAAAAGACCTTGCAGGTGCAAAGTCTTTTTTTCTGGAGCGGGCGAAGGGAATCGAACCCTCGTATTCAGCTTGGGAAGCTGATGTTCTGCCATTAAACTACGCCCGCGTATTCATTTTGCTGTATTATCTATTCTAATATAAATTGAGGAAAAAATCAAGAGGGAAGTTCGTTTTGGGACATTTTTGTTTTGAAGCAAACGGTTTCACACACGATACAAATTCCGCAGAGGAATTTCGGCAATGTTTTCTCTTGAAAAATGCGATGATTTTCGGTATGATTATATAGAGTTGTTCGTACAAGTGATACGAGTGACGGAATGAGAAAATCACACAAACGGCGGGTTTGCCGTGAAAGGACGGGTATATATGGAACGCAACGAGACTGCCGCGCTGATCCGCGGGGGAGAAGCGGTATTCGGTTTGGAGCTTGGCTCTACGCGCATTAAGGCGGTGCTCATCGGGCCGCACGGCGAGGTGCTGGCTTCCGGCAGCTATGACTGGGAAAACCGCTTGGAGCAAGGTGTGTGGACGTACCACATGGACGACGTTTGGCACGGCATTCAGGAGAGCTACAAGAACCTTGCGGCATCGGTAGAGGAGAAATACGACGAGAAGATCACGCATTTGAAGGCGCTGGGATTTTCCGCGATGATGCACGGCTATTTGGCGTTTGACCGCGAGGGCGAGCTGCTTGTGCCGTTCCGCACATGGCGCAATACCATGACGGAGGAGGCTGCCGCCGACCTTACGTCGCGCTTTGGCTTCAACATTCCGCAGCGCTGGAGCATTGCGCATCTGCATCAGGCGATTTTAAACAACGAGCCGCATGTGAAGGACATTGCGTTCATCACGACGCTTGCGGGCTATGTGCACTGGAAGCTGACGGGTGAGAAGGTGCTCGGCATCGGCGATGCCTCCGGCATGTTCCCCATTGACAGCGAGCACAACGTGTACGATTCCGGCATGATGGACACGTTTGATATTCTGCACAAGGAGCACAACCTGCCGTGGCGGCTGCGCGACATTCTGCCGCAGATTCGCCTTGCGGGCGAGGACGCGGGCGAGCTGACCGACGCGGGTGCGCTTTTGCTTGACCCCACTGGCACCTTAAAGCCCGGTGCGCCGTTGTGCCCGCCGGAAGGTGACGCCGGCACGGGCATGACGGCAACGAACAGCGTCCGTGTGCGCACGGGCAATATCTCCGCAGGCACGTCTGTTTTTGCGATGATCGTGCTCGGAAAGGCACTTTCTAAAGTACACACGGAGATCGACATGGTGACGACGCCGACCGGCAAGCCCGTTGCGATGGTGCATTGCAACAACTGCACGTCCGACATCAACGCGTGGGCGGGGCTGTTTAAGTCGTTTGCGGAGCTCATCGGCGCGAAGTGCTCCATGCCGCAGGCGCTCGATACGCTGTTCTTTGAGGCTTTAAAGGGCGACGCCGATTGCGGCGGGCTCGTTTCGTGCAACTACTTCTCCGGCGAGCCGATCACCGGCATGGAGGAGGGCAGACCGCTGGTTATGCGCCTGCCGGACAGCGCGTTCACGTTCCAGAACTTTGCGCGCACGCAGCTTTACTCCGCGATGGCGACATTGAAAATCGGCATGGACATTCTGATTGAAAAGGAGCACGCGGAGGTTGATTCGCTGCTTGGCCACGGCGGGTTCTTCAAGGCGAAGGGCGTGGGCCAAAAGCTGATGGCAGGTGCGCTGCATACGCCGGTCTCCGTGATGGAAACGGCGGGAGAGGGCGGCCCGTGGGGCATGGCGCTGCTGGCTTCTTACCTTGTGAACGCAGAGGACGGCGAAACGCTGGAGGATTACCTCGATAAGAATATTTTCGCCGAGGCAAAGAGCGAGACCGCAGAGCCCGATGAAACCGACATGCAGGGCTTTGAGAAGTTCCTGGAGCGCTATAAGGCAACATTGCCGGTGGAAAAATCCGCAGTGGAAACGCTGAAATAAAACAGAAACGGGGAGCCGCGCAAGGTACACGCACGGCTCCCCGTTTCATTCTGTATTATTCTGCGTCAAAGGACGGTAGGCTTATTCAATCTCAATGTGGCGCGCGCTGTCCGGCAGGGCCTTCTTCGGCATTTCAAGCTTCAAAACGCCGTTGTCGTAGGTCGCCTTCATGTGGTCGACGTCTACGCTGCTCAGGTCAAACTGACGGCTGTACGAGCCAAAGGAGCGCTCGCAGCGGACGTAGTTGTTCTTGTCGTCCTTTTCTTCCTGCTCTGCCTTGCGCTCGGCGTGAATGGTCAGCGTGTCGCCGTTGACATCGAGATGGATGTCTTTCTTGTCAAAGCCCGGCAGGTCGGCCTCCAGCGTGTAGCTGTCGCCGTTATCCTTGATGTCGGTCTTGAACGATGCGAGCGCGCTGTGGTCGAACCAGCTGCCGAACGGATCGTTAAAGAAATTACGCTCAAACGCGTCCATTTCACGGAACGGGTTGTAAGCACTCAGGTTGTTTCTTCTATCATTATTGTTACGATACGGTCTCATGTCAAACATAAGTCATTCTCCTCTTTGTTGTGATGTTTTCGTCTTAAAATCTGCATGTTTTCACGTTTATCGTGTTCACTTTATGTTCCAAGGGAACCACCTCTTTGTATTCATCTTTTCTTTTCAATTATCAGTATAGTGGTACTTTTCGTTTTTTGTGTTATGCGTTTTTTACGAAATTGTTAAACCTGCACTTTTTTCTTTTGAAAAAACATGGCACGGAAAATAACGCTGTGCTATACTGAAAAAAACGGGTGCAGCCCCGAAGAAAAGGAGTTGGAATTTATGAAAATCGAGACAAAACGGCTTTTGCTCCGCCCGTTTACGGCGGCGGACGGCGAAGACCTGTACAGCTACCTCTCCGATCCCGAGGTCGTGCGGTTTGAGCCGTATGACGTCTTCACAAAAGCGGATGCCGAAAAGGAAGCCGCGCGCAGGGCAGGCGACCCGAATTTCTTCGCCGTGGTGTTGAAGAAAACCGGGCATGTCATCGGCAATTTGTATTTTGCGCCGAGCGAGTATGAAAAATATGAATTCGGCTATGTTTTGAGCCGCGCATACTGGAAAAACGGCTACGCGACGGAGGCTGCCGATGCTTTGCTGCGCGACGCCTTTGCGCAGAAAAAACTGCACCGCGTGGAGGCGTACTGCCACCCGGATAATGTAAATTCCTGGCACTTACTGGAGCGCCTCGGCTTCAAGCGCGAAGCGCACCTGCGCCGCGACATCTGGTTCAGAAAAGACGAAGCCGGTGCGCCGATTTGGCAGGATACGTACATTTACGGACTTTTAGAAGAGGATTTGGGGAAATAAGCACACGAGCCTGCCGTGCAAAAACGGTGGGCTTTTTTTATGGAGTTTTTACATTGCTTGTGTGTTGCATGTCGTTTACCTTAGTAGCATTCAGACGACTGAGAACGCGGAAGGTGTGCAGGGTGCGATAGAACTTTTGAACAGAAAAAGTGATTAAAGTTCACAATTTATTGACAGTGTGCTCGGCGATTTCTATACTAAAAGCAATATAAAAATGATTTGCGGGAGGTGCACTATGAAGAAGCACGACTTTGGCGCGTGGTTTCTTCTGTGTGGACTCCTGTTTCTTTTTGCACCGGGTGTTTCGGCTATGGCAGAAGAGACGGAGCCGCTGTTCGCATTCGCAGCACAGGAAGAAGAGGTGCGTCCCGGCGGATCGTTCGCCGTGACCTGCACGCCGGCGCGCGGGGACATCGGCGCGTTCGTGCTGTTTGCGGATTTTGACGCGGAAGTCATAGCCAATGCGAAGGCCGAGTTGCCGGAAAGTGTGAAATCGCGCCACGTGTATACCTCGCAGCAGGACGGACGTTTTGCGCTCGTTTACACGGCGAAGGACGGCGGCGTGCTCACGGAGCCGTTCACGCTGGTGTTCCGCACGGAGCGCGGCGCGGAGTTTGATGCGGTGACGGTCAGCTTTTCCGTGACCGATGCGGCGAACGCAGTGGGGCAAGAACTAATAGATACGGTGCAGACGACGGAAAAGACGTTCACTTACGTGAAAGAGCCGGAGATCGGCGCGGCACTGCTTTCGCTCATCCCGCCGACGGGCACGCTTTCCCCGAGCTTTGACCCGGAGATGTTCCAATATTCGCTCTCGGTGCCGTTTTCCGTCACGTCACTCGTTTTCGACGCCCAGCCGGCAGAGGGATGCTCTGTGCGCGTGAACCGCAAAAATCTCGGCGCGGGCGGCAGCACAGTCGATTTTGAATTCACCGTTACGTCCGAAAGTGGCGAAACGGCGGTGTACACCGTGGCCGTCACGCGTGAGACAAAACCCGTGACGGCGGTGACAGGAAAGACGGGCACATCGTCCGCCGTAAAGGAAAAAGACGCGGCAAGCAGCGAAAAGCCTGCGGAAAGTGAAGCCGCCGAAGCCAATGTAGAAGAAGCACCGGTCGAAACAACCGTTGTGACAGGAGAAGCGCGCGACGCGGATCTGACCCAGACGGAAGCGGAGAAAAACGCCCGTGCGGCACAGACAGACCGTCTTGTTACGGCCGCCATCGTGCTGCTTGCGGTGGCGTTTGGCTTTATGCTCGCCGTTTTGTGGCAGCGTGTTTCCGAAAAGAAGGGGGAAAAGTCCGGTCCGCGCCACGGCGCATGATGCACACGCTGCGCCTTGATTTCATACTATGAACTGCGAGCTTGTCTTGCAAGTATAGTTTGAAAGGAGAGACAGCACATGGCAGACGAAAACACCATGCTGCGCGGCTGCCGCACCACCTGTACGCTGCTGCCCGAGGACCCTGTGCCCGGCATGGCCTACGTGCCGTTTCAGCAGTGGAGCGAAACCTATGAGCCGGCGCGCGCGCTCGATGACGGCACACTGTTCCCGGTTTTGAATAAACCGTTTTACGGAAGGCGGGGTGAGCCGCGGTGAACGAACAGCAGCGTTTAAGGCGGCACATTTCCGCCGTGCAGTTCGCGATGTGGGAGCTGCATTTGTATCTGGATTCGCATCCGTATTGCAAAGAGGCGGCGAAAAAGTTTGCTGCTTACCGCGAGGAATACGATAAGCTTACGGCCGAGTACGAAAAAGCGTACGGCCCCTTAAACGAGACTTCGCGCTCAACGAGCCGCTGGGCGTGGATCAGCGACCCGTGGCCGTGGGAAACGGAGGCGAACGAGTAATGTGGATTTATGAGAAGAAGCTGCAGTACCCCGTACGCATCAAAAACCCGAACCCCGCGCTCGCAAAGCTCATCATAAGCCAATACGGCGGCCCTCACGGAGAATTAGGCGCTTCCCTGCGCTACCTCAGCCAGCGCTACTCCATGCCCTACCCGGAGCTTCGGGCGATATTGACGGATATCGGTATCTCTGTTTCAGAAATGCCGCTTTTGGGGTCTAAAACGCCTTTTGAGGCCTTTGCGACGGCGTAACTCCACTTAATCGGGAGCAAATTCAGGTAAACATCGACGGTATCCTTGCTTTGAACGACCATTTTGTCTAAAATCTGTGAATAAAACGCATCTTCATATTCGACACCGCTGACGATTTCATGAATGGCAGCGGTGATTTCTTTCATCACGCTTTCCTGCTGATCGGCGAGGAGGTGCTGCTGGTCTATGCCGCTGATCGTATCTTGCAGCTCGGAAATCTCCTTATCGCAGGCTTCGCGTTTAGTGATGAATTCCTGCTTGGTGATCGCGCCGGATATGCACAGGTCAATCAGCTGCATGCGCTTATCCTCGACAGTTTGAATTTGCTCTTTGAGTTTTTCAATATGCGAATAGTTGGTGTTTACGGAAAGCACGGATTGAATGACCGAAAGCAAATTAGCGGTGATTTTCTTTTCTTCTAATTGCAGGCTGCGGGTCACGAGGTACATGATATGAACGGCATCTTCATTGCGGATGCTTGGATTTGAGCAGCCAAGCGGATTTCCGGCTTTATCGGTGTGCGGGCTGCCTTGTGTAGCGGACTTGTAGCATCGCCATGCTTTGTAGCGGGTTCCGTTATTTCGGTTTTTGTATCTTGCCACATAGCTGGAGCCGCAGCAGCCGCACTTGATTTTGCCGGAGAACGGATAGCGATTACTGTGCTTGGCTTTGCCTTCCTGCGTTAGAGATTTTTCATCTAAAATGCGGTTGGCTTTCTCGAAAAGCTCTCGGGAAACGATGGGTTCGTGGTGGTCTTTGATGATGACAAATTCTTCTTCGCCGCGGTTATATTTCTTTTCGTGAGAGAGAAAATCCGGCGTGAAAGTCTTCTTTTGCACGAGGTCGCCGCAATACTTTTCGTTGCGGATCACGCGCAAAATGACGGTGTTGCTCCACTCTTTGACGCGCATAGGCGTGATGCCTGCTTCGCGAAGTTCGCGCGCGATGACGTGTGTGCCCTTGTTTTCGTTTGCAAACTTATGGAAGATAAGCCGCACGATTTTGGCGCCGTCTTCATTTACCGTCATTTTGCCGTCTTTAACATCGTAGCCCAACATGCTTCTGCCGAACACAACGCCTTGTTCCATCTGGCGTTTTTGCCCCCATTTCACACGTTCGGACGTCTTACGGCTTTCTTCCTGCGCAATGGAAGACATGATCGCCAAGCGAAGCTCTGCATCGCCGTCTAAGGTGTTGATGTTGTCGTTCATAAAAATCACACCGACGCCGTGTTTTTTGAGGTCACGCGTGTAATAAATGCTGTCGAGCGTATTTCTCGCAAAACGGGAAATCTCTTTCGTGATGATCAAATCGAAATCGCCCTCTTTGGCGCAGGCAATCATGCGCTTGAATTCGCTGCGCTTTTTGGTGTTGGTGCCGGAGATGCCTTCGTCCGCGAAAATCTCGTAAAGCTCCCAATCGGGGTTGCGCTCAATATACTGTCTGAAATAGCGCTGCTGGCTCTCAAAGGAATTTGCCTGATCTTCGTGGTCGGTGGAAACACGGCAATAGGCGGCCACACGCTTTCGCATATCGACTATTTTTCGCTCTTGATTCATGCGTTCATATCGGTTCATATAAGTCCTCCTTTTACAGTGAATGTTTCTGTGCCTATTATTATAGAAAGCGAAAATTGGTTTGTCGAATGTGCAAATTTGTTTTTACAGTTTGTTTCGGATGGCTTTCCACAATCCCGCCCCCTGAAGTTGTTAATTTTCTCGATCACATTAGAGAATGCTGTTGGCAGTTAAATATTCGTGTAAAAATCGGTGAAATTTTCTTTCACAAGGAATGTTTCTGTTTTATGGTATTACAGATTTGATTTTTGCTTTCTCTTTTTTTCAATTCGGCTAAACACTCTTGGTATTGAGCGGGTGTCAGCAGATTTCGCTGTTTTAAGGAGAGAAGAATGCCTTTCTGCAAGTTCAGAAAGAAAGCTGCATGCTCCTTTTCATTCAATTTTGGAAGCGGTTCACCGATATAGATAAATTCTCTGTGCGCCAAATTACCACCTCGTGGTGCAAGTATATGGGAGCTTACTTGTACCGGATAACAAATAAAAACAAAGTCTTTATGTTTTCAGCATTTATCCCATAACCCGATACTGACGGCGAGGGCTTTATCGATTTTCTGAATATAGGAATACGGCAGTCTGCCTAATCGGGCTTGCAGACGCTGCTTATCCAAAACACGTATTTGCTCAAGCAGAACGACGGAATCCGTGGTGAGATCGCCGAGCACGGGAATTTGTGCGTGTGTAGGAAGTCCCGCCTTTTTATGTCTTCGGCTTGTAATCGGCGCCGCGATGACGGTGGGGCCGTGCGTGTTGCCGAGGTTATTGGAAAGAATGAGCACAGGACGGATACCGCCCTGCTCGGAGCCGATGATGGGATTTAGATCAGCCATAAAAATGTCGCCGCGTCGGATAGTTCGTTCCATAATTGCGTTTCCTCCTGATTTTGCGCTGTAATAGGGGTAATTTCGGTATGTAACCTGCCAAACGGTCGGGAGCGAGCCGACACCACGGGAGTTTCACCCCAACTGACGGTCTGTCAGAGCCGCCCTCATCGTTTGCGACGGTTTTATCACGCTCGGACTGTGACTGGACGGGAGTATCATTATGCTCTTTGCGGGTCACAGCGGAACCGGGAGCTGCCCGGTATTCTAAGTCGGTAAATTTCGCTCGCTGAAAAACAGGTCATGGCGTACCGCTCTGCACGCTCGCCGCAAAGAGAACGTATTTGACAAGTGGATATTCAGTTTTCAAGGTTCAAAAGGGAAACGGTGCAGCCGTTTCGGGGGACGCAAAATCAAAACGCACCGCACCGCGGAAAAAATGCCCTTCACTATACACGACATTTTTTGGCGTTTTTTTAACGTGTTAATTGAAATATTTACAGATTGTTTACGGTTTGTGCTGTGTGGGAATATTGGTGTGAGAAATTAAGCCTTTTATTAAAGATACACGTCAAGTCGATTATGGTCGAGTTCTTGAAGTTTTTCTATATGTAATGGAGAAGATTTGTTGAATGGTTCGAGTTTTTATGATATAGTAAAGTTAAATTAAGTTTGCAAGATTCATGTTGAAGTCGGGAGTGCTATCATGAAAATTAGCTGCAAAAAGCTTTGGGTTATGCTTATTCAGAGAGACATAACTAAAGTGCAGCTGAGAACGGACGTCGGCATATCAGCCGGAACAGTGAGTAAGTTCAATAAAGGGGAAGAAGTTGTCCTTTCTGTTTTGTTGCGAATTTGCGATTACCTAAACTGTGATATTGGAGATGTTTGTGAGGCTGTGTGTGTGTGAAACGACTGAGTTTCGTATTATATATCTTTTATGCTATAACCTATAGAAGCAAGGGACATTTATGTGTCTCAATGAGGTGATAAAATGCAGATGATCGACAACATAAATAGAACCGTCAAGGATGATCTGCGAATATGTATTCATAAGGGGAGTAAGATGTCCGTTGCCGCTGCTTATTTCTCCATCTATGCATATCAGGAGCTTAAAGAACAGCTTGAGAGTATTGACGAACTGCGCTTTATTTTCATTTCTCCAACTTTTGTAACTGAAAAAACGTCAAAAGCTCAGCGCGAATTTACATTCCCCGCATTTCAAGAGAATGTAGCCTGTATGGAACCGAATTTGAAGTAAGGCTTCGTAATGAGCTGAAACAAAAAGCAATTGCGAAAGAATGTGCAGATTGGATCAGACGCAAGGTGGTTTTCAAATCAAATGTCACGCAGGAGCAGATGATGGGCTTTATGACGGTCGATGAAAGCACCTATATGCCGATTAACGGTTTTACTACCGTTGATCTTGGTTGCGAGCGCGGTAACAATGCTTATTATCCAGTGCAGAGGACAGAATGCTTTGAAAATGCCAACTATTTTCTCAAGCTCTTTGAGCAGTTATGGAACGACAAGAAAAAGCTGCAAGAAGTAACGACTATTGTGATTGAGAATATTTCTGCCGCATATCGTGAGAACTCGCCGGAGTATATCTATTTTGTTGCGTTATATAACATATGACCAGTGGTATTTCTATTGTGGATTTAGGACTCAACGAGTTTCGACTTGATCTGCTGGAATACATGAAGCAGCACGAGGACATTGAAACCGCACCAAAGGGTCTGCACACCGTTGTCGGGCAGACGGAGGATTCTCCTGCCGGTGTGATTTTCGTCCTCAGAAATATCAATGACAGCGTGAACATTGACAATCGGAACCGCATTCATCCCTTTTACATGGTCTACATCAGCGAAGAAGGCGAAATTGTCTGCGATTACCTCAACCCGAAGAAATTGCTCGATACGATGCGGCTGCTTTGCCGTGGAAAAAGTGAGCCTTGCGCAGAGCTTTGCAAGCGGTTTAACGATGAGACAGATGATGGACGCAAAATGGGTGAAGTTTCTGAACTGATGAGTGAGGCGATCAATTCAATCATTGACGCGAAAGAAGAAAACGATATTGACAGCCTGTTCAAGAGCGGAGGAACAACCGCCCTGCTCAGTGCGGTGTCTGGACTGGATGATTTTGAGCTGATCTGCTTCTTGGTTGTCAAGTGAGGAGGAACTGCTATGCTGGGTCTGCCGCAAAGCACGGAATTCAACAAACGGATTCCCAAGCAGAAATTTTATGAGTATCTGACGGTGATGCCTGCGCTGAAGAGAGCATTTATCGACCAGATCAAGGTCATCTGGTGGAGGAACAAGATCGCCGCCGCAACGGTCAATCTGGCTCCGGGAGAGGCCGTGACTGAGCTGGAGGTGTTCGAGCTTCGGCTGAACCAGCCCTCGCTGGACGAAGCCGTCCTGTGCCAGATCGACCGGGACATCCCCTACCACATTCTGTTCCTGCTGGAGTATGAGGGAAAATATCAGGCCTGGATCGGCTACAAGGAGGCCGCCTCCGGCAGTGCGGCCTTCAAGGTCAGCCGGTATTATCACACGGAATGGCTGGAACCGGAACAGCTTCCTCTTCGCATGGAGGGGCTCACCGTGGATGAGGTGTATGAAAATTTTGTCCGGCAAATTGCCGGTGAGGTCCTGGCGTCCAGCCGAACGGAAAGCCTGAAGGATTCTGTGGAACGGGATGCCAAACGCCAGCAGCTGCAAAAACAGATTGCTGCGTTGGAAAGCAAGATTCATAGGGAGAAACAATTGAATGTACAGATGAAGCTAAACGGGCAGTTGAAAAAGCTAAAAAGTGCATTGGAGGGACTCAAGTGAAGAATTCCATCAAAAAATATGCTATATGGCTTTTAATTATCATATTCGTTATTGTAATTCCTGTTATAATAAACAGCTTGTTCAAGTGCCCATCCCCAGTGGGCTTTTTAGCCGCAGAATGGACAGCCGGAGATATGCTTGGTTTTTATGGTGCATTGCTTGCTTCAGTTGCAACAATTATAGGTGTATACCTTTCAATAGAGTACGCACAGAGAAACTATCGTGAAGATGAGCAAAACAGAGTTAGACCATATCTTGCGCTGACGTACATTAGAACAAAATCAAACTGCAATTTATTTGGCGGTTCTAATGATAGTTCTTCTTCCAATCAAAGGTCGGAAGAATTGTATAAAGAATTCCGTTTGGACAAAGTGTATATCATCATATCAAAAGATGGCATTGCGTTCAAAGATGGATTGACAAGTCAACAACAAGAACTTCTGGAGAAGGCAGGATTTTCATGGAAGGGAACAGAAAATGGATATATCCTTGTCGCTACCGACTATGTTAGCTTGCCGTTTGAAGTAGACAATGTAGGAAACGGGGCAGCGATAGATTTTAAACTCGGCTTGTATAGAAATGACAGCGACAAACATCGTGGAGTCAGACTATATACGTTAAAGCCTTCTGACAAGATATATTTTCATGTGTTTTCCGAATTGGAAGATGATAGTCTATATGGCGATTATACTCTTGAATTCAAGTATCGTGATATTCAAGGCACAAATTATAGCCAAGTATATCCGTTTTCAATTCAAAAGGAAAACGGTAAAGTGGAGCAAACGATAGACTTAACAGGAAAGCAAGAGATCGTTAAGGAGGACACCTTGTAATGGATAAAATGCGAATGGAATCCGTTGACATGACGGCGCAGAACATAGACCGTATTGCAGCCCTGTTCCCGAACTGCGTCACCGAGGCTTCGGACGGACACGGCGGGATCAAGCGGGCAATCAACTTTGAGCTGCTCAAGCAGATGCTCTCGCCGGACGTGGTGGATGGCGATGAGCGGTATGAGTTTACATGGGTGGGCAAGAAGGCGGCTATCGTGGAAGCCAACAAGCCCATCCGCAAGACGCTGCGCCCTTGCGTGGAGGAAAGCAAGAACTGGGACACCACCGAAAATCTCTACATCGAGGGCGACAATCTGGAAGTCCTTAAGCTGTTGCAGGAGAGCTATCTCGGCAAGGTGAAGATGATCTACATCGACCCGCCGTACAACACCGGCAACGACTTCATCTATGCCGACGATTTCATGCGCTCGCAGGAAGAGGAAAACGAGCAGATGGGAATGTACGACGAGGACGATAACCGTCTGTTCAAGAACACCGACACCAACGGGCGATTTCATTCTGACTGGTGCAGCATGATTTATTCCCGGTTGATGCTGGCAAGAAATCTGCTGACGGACGATGGGGTTATCTTCATCAGTATTGATGACAATGAACTCGATGACCTCCACATGATTTGCAACGAAGTATTTGGAGAGGATAATTTTGAATCATGTGTTGCTTGGCGTAGACGAACAAATCAACCAAATGATAAGTCTAAAATGATTGCTAAAGTCGCAGAATACATTTTAGTCTATGCAAAAAACAGTGTGCGTCTCGCCGAACACAAAGGGTTTTATGGTGTTCCATTGACCGAAGACAGAAAAAACGAATATAAAAATCCGGATCAAGACCCGCGCGGACCTTGGTCAACAAATCCGTGGAAAGCCGCAGTAGGTAGAGGTGGAACAAAATACTGTATTACTACTCCAACGGGCATTGTTTATGATGAAACTTGGTATGGAACAAAACAGACGTTTGATAAACTTCTTGCAGAAAACAGAGTACATTGGACTGATGGTGGAAATGGGTATCCTCGAATTAAAATTTATCTCTCTGATGCAGAACGTGACAAGCAGCAATCAATTTCTTTACCCCTGATAGATATGGCAGCAATCAAGAAGGTAGTTCAACACTTCAAGGTCTGATGGAACATAAAGGACTTTTTGATAATCCTAAACCAACAACATTGATTAAGGCACTTTTGCGTCTTGCAATGCACCCGGATTCGATTATCTTAGATTTCTTCTCCGGCTCTGCTACCACCGCCCATGCGGTCATGCAGCTCAACGCCGAGGATGGTGGACACCGCAAGTTCATCATGGTACAGCTGCCTGAACAAACCGATGCAAAGAGTGAAGCCTATAAAGCCGGATACAAAACCATCTGCGAAATTGGCGAAGAAC
>OLFX01000876.1_pt1 | contig 41845 bp, 30 predicted proteins | sample 1605091 | NCBI WGS metagenome assembly OLFX01 (sample SAMEA3888906, study PRJEB22519) | human gut metagenome | biome: human gut; feature: human-associated habitat; material: faeces | place: Denmark | collected 2012 | reverse complement strand
TTCATGTGACGCCAAGTTATAACAAAAAGAAAATTAAAAAATCGCAGATTGGAAAGTACATTAAGAAGATTAAGAAATCATCGTATTTCCAGTTTAAATTCAAAAAAGGAAAAGTAACGGAAATTCATTATTGTGAGGATTAAAGTTTGCTAAATGAATTTATTAACAACGTTTTATAGAAGGAGAAAATATTTTATGAGATTAGTTCCATTATCATTTGTGAAAAACAGACGTGGGAGATGTTTGGTTTCCATGCTGATAACATTGGCTTTGGTAGTATCATCATTTGTATTGCCTGTACATATCTCAAAAAGTAGTGCCGCAGAAAGTGCATCGTCTTATGGATTGAATAATCCTACGATTAGTAACGGTGTGACAACATGGGATTGTATCTATTTTGGAAACTACTATCAAAGTAACAGTTCAACAAAAGAACCGATTAAATGGCGTGTCCTTTCCGTAAATGGAAATGATGCCTTTTTGCTGGCAGACCAGAATTTGGATAATCAACCATATAATAATCAGCCTTGGGCTGATGTCACATGGGCAACGTGTGCTCTTCGTACTTGGTTAAATGAAACATTTTTAAATAATGCATTTTCCAAAGATGAACAGAATGCAATTGAAAAAACATTAGTTGTAAATGAGAACAATTTGGAGTATGGAACGAATGGTGGCGTAGATACAACGGATAAGGTGTATCTTTTATCAATTGCGGAAGCCAGTAATAGCGCATATGGATTTGATAGTGAGTTTTATGAAGATAGTGAAACTAGAGTGGCAATGAATTCAATAGGCGAAGCAGGGTTTTGGTTGCTTCGATCACCAGGCAGGTATAGTGCTAGTGTGGCATTAGTAAATTCTGTAGGATATGGATATGGGTATGGGGGGATTTCTACAGATACTTTTTCAGTTCGCCCCGCATTACATTTAAATCTTTCGTCCTCATCCCTTTGGCGTTATGCTGGGAAAGTTTCTTCAGATGGAAGTGTGGATTTACCTACACCATCCCCGACAAATACACCTGCACCAGTGTATAGTTTCAGACGTGGAATCGACAATAATTCCTTCTGTCATAACAACGGAAACGACTCAAATTGGTACTGCCCTTATAACGCAAAGTACGAAACCGATACTAAATATTTGAAGAATATTTCAAGTGGTTTTTATGAGTATTTGTCGTTAATAAATAAAAGCAGAAGCAAATGGGATGGTTCATGCTATGGAATAAGTATGGGGATGACATTGAATAAGGGAAATAAAGTTAATTTAAGTGCTTTTAATGCGAAATCCTTTTATCAATTACAGCCATATTCAAATGAGTTGGCGAGAAAGTATTTGAATTTCTTGTATTTGTCCCAGTTTTCATCAAAATATGGTGGATTAAGTCTTACGGCAGAGACAACAAGAAAAGATGGCTCTGGTAGTTGTACAAAGTCACAATTTTTACAAAAATTTGTGAAAGAAGTACAGAAGTGGCAAGGAAAAGGGGTTCCGGTAATGCTCTTATATCATTCCCAAACAAGTGGGCATGCTATTATCGCAACATCAGTATATGAAAATAGCGATAATTATGAAGTGTTTTTATATGATATGAATTCGGTTGGCTCAAAGGATGAGAGCCCACGAGGAGAATTTTCTACGATGACAGTAGAAAAGGATTTTAGTGATTTTTCATATAAAGATGCTACAGAAGACGAATGGGAAGAGAATTATCAGGAATTAAGATATTTTAGCACAGAGAAAGTGTTAAATGGTCCGTATAGCAATGCAGAGACGAAAAAAAAGTCTACTGCTAAAACAAGTGAGATATCAGGAGAGGATAATCGCAATACATTAATTATCAGCGATGGCATAAAAGTAACAGATAAATCAGGAGATACATTGGAATTTGAAGACAGTAAGATGACAGGAAGTATTAATGTTATTGACTACATTCCAATCTATGGTTCGGTGTTCGGAAACGAGGAGAAAAATTTACAGTATTTGGCTCAGATACCGGAATCTGATTCATATACTGTTGAACCAGAGCAAGATAATACAGATATTACACTGTATGCAGAAAATTCCTTTGTAGCAGTAAATGGGCAAAATATCGAGCGGATTACGACAAGTGAAAATACGACAGAAGTTGAGGGGGATAAGGCAGATTATAGTATTTCTGTTCCGGCGGAAGAAAACAATTGTAATTTGTATCAGGTAAAACTTACGTCTGACAATGCCGTATATAGCTATAGTAACGGAGAATTGTATATTGCATCCAATGATGGAATGTCAAATATATCGGTAAATGCTTGTCGCGACACGGATTATGCAGGTGAACAAGAGGTATCGATAACGGCGAATGAAATTAAAATTACTCCGGTTAAAGCAGAGAATGATAAAGTAAACATAGTCGCGAGTAATAAAGATGGAAAATCGGAACAGCTTGAAATTACGTTAAAAAGTACCCAGCAAGAGGAGAAAGCTAATTCTACTCCTGTTCCAACGCCTACACCTACGACAACAAAGTCACAAAACAGCAATGTAGGCAAAGGCAATACTTCATCAACGGCAGGACAAAAGATTTTGCGTATACCTCAGGTTAAGGGTTTGAAAATATTAAGTCAATTGAAAAAAGTCAAAAAAAGCAAGACGTGTAAAGTGATTTTGTCTTGGAAAAAAGTCACTGGTGCTAAAGGCTACCAGCTCCAGTATGCCCTGAATAAAAAGTTCAAAAAGAAAAAGAGCATACAGACAAAGAAAACCAAGTACACCATTAAGAAACTGAAAAAGAAGAAAACGTATTACATTCGAGTTCGTGCCTATAAAATGAATGGCAGGAAAAAGGTGTACGGTAAGTGGAGTAAGGTTAAAAAGGTAAAGATAAAGAAGTAACAGAAAACGGAAAATAGGAGGATTTCAAAATGAGAAAACAAAAATCACTGGTTCTTTTACTTATCTTTGCGATGGCATTATCTCTGCTTCCACAGAGTGCCTTTGCTGCAAAGAAAAAGGTAAAACTGAACAAAAAAACAGTAACAGTAAACGTTGGAAAGACAGTAAAAATCAAACTGCAAAACAACAAAAAGAAGGCGAAATGGACGGTCACTTCCGGTAAGAAAAATGTGACGCTTAGTAAAAAGAAAAAGACAAGTGTTACGATTAAAGGGAAGAAAGCCGGAAAAGCCAAAGTGCAGGCAAAAGTGGGTAAGAAAAAGTATGTCTGTAAGGTGACGGTAAAGAATAAAACCAATAAGAGCAGTGTTGCGACCCAAAAACCAACAAGAAAACCAGTTCAAACACCGGCACCAACAAGTAAAACTTCTTTACAGCCGACCCAAAAACCGGAGGCAAAAGCAGTAGAATTATTGACACAGTATGATGATGCTATTGTTGCTAAGACAAGTACGGCATTATCAGAGCGTAATTTGAGTTTTTACACGCTTGGACAGTTTGGCAAGATAAGTGTTAAATTATCGGACGGTACAAATAAGGAACTACATAATAATAACAATATACAGGAATCTTCATATAGTCGTTTTTCGATTACAGGAGTGGATACAACGGCAACGGGTGATTATAATGCGACTTTATCTTACACAGAAGGAGCATGGAGTAATACGAATACAGTTTCAAAACAAATAAAGATCTCCGTTGCTGAGGAAAAAACAAATGAACAGTATTCATATATTTCAAATGGGGAAATTGCGCAAGTAAATGCTATTTACAGCACAGAAAAAAGTGTTCATATACCAGACACAATTGATGGCGCGCAGGTTATAAATGATTATTGTGGTATTTACGATAACCCTGCCAATAAACAGATTCGTAATAATCAAATAACAGTAATTACGTTGTCAAAGTATTTGAGGTATATTCCACAAGCAACAAATACATTTTTGGACATTGATTATGGTTTAGATAGTTCCTATAGTTGGTCATCACTAAAAGAAATTAGTATTAGTGATGAAAATGAAAACTTTTCTTCTGAAAATGGAGTTTGGTTTGATAAGGATAAGACGGTGCTGGTAAAATATCCATGTGCCAAAGCGGATACCGAGTATCAGATTCCGGACACAGTAAAGGAAGTTCGAGGTGGAGCCCTTAGAAATGTTATACATGGATTCCGGAAAATATATATACCGGCATCGGTGGAAAGTTTTCCTTGTTTCAGCGATTCGCATGGTACGTCAAATTTAAGTGAAATAGAGGTTGATGGGCAAAATAAGAATTATAAATCACAGGATGGTGTCTTGTATTCGAAAGATATGAAACAATTACTTCTATATCCTTTTGCCAAACAAGATGTTTCCTATTCTGTGCCAGAGGGTGTTGATTATATTAAAGACATTATAGATGTACAACACTTAAAAAATATTGTATTACCTAAATCGCTTTTTCAAATTTATGGTCATATCATTGTTGAAAATGTGTACATAGATCAAACATATGATTGGTATCAAAGCCAGCAAAATGCTTATCATTGGGTATTGGAAAGCATTATATGGAATAATACAACAATCTATGTAAGAGATAGCCAGTTAAGAGATTATTTTATGAAGAAAAATGCTGAACAGTTGGAAAAATATCATACTATGATTTCGGAAGTATACAATTGGTAAAAAAGAGTAAGTAGAATTTTATGAAAGCGTAATGCCATAAAAGAAGGTTGCGCAATCATCAAAAAAGTCTTGCTTCATGGCAAAAAAGGTGAGATAATATTATAAATAAAAAACGTAACCGTTCGTCATTTTTGGCGGGCGGTTACGTTCGGTGTTATGGCAAATTAACTAGGATTGCGAGTATGAAGTGAAGGGAATTCGGAAAAAATGGATCATTTTGAGCCAACTGATAAATGATTGTGTAAAAATACTCAAATTGATTTCCCTTCAAATACTTTCTTAGATGCAAAAAGTAAAAATCTGTAAATTCAAAAGGCCATAAAATATGTAGCATAAAATCAGCTCCTTTTTTTGATTAAGTAGTATTAATATGTCTGCTTGCCCACCGCCACAAAAAAAGAAAAGATTTAAATAAAAAAGCGTACTACGCCTCCTAAAGACGTAATACGCTTTCAGTTTTTCTTGACACACAGGTAAAACCCCGATAATATGAATTACACAGAAGTCAATATTTAGATGTTGAGTTGTTGTTAAAAAATGGTTATAATGAATTTGCTATATGCGTATAGCAAGGTGTTTTGGGCATGAAACACTGATAGCATGATTTACATAAAGGTGGACTCTGGGGAAATTATGGTATAAGCTAAAAAAATGTGGTATACTTTAGACAATGCCTATACGTGAATGAAGGAGAGTTGTGATTATGTTTAGAAAACTCAAGGTTGACAATTTCAAATCATTAGTTGATTTTTCAGTTGAGTTTACACCAATGAGTGTGATTATTGGCAATAACGCTACAGGGAAGAGCAGTGTTTTGCAAGCAATTGATTTTTTGTGCGGCTCGGTAAAAGAGGATTTTGGTATTATGTTGGAACGTAGGAACTGGACAGCGGATAATATCAAGTCTAAATTAATAAATTCAAATAAAATACATTTTGAAAGTAATATTTTACTTCCTTCTAAAGAAGGTAAATTGGAGTATGACTGGAGCATGGTTTTATCCATTTATTCAGGTAAAAATGAGGTAGGTCTGCTTTCTGAAAGACTTGTATGTAATGGAACTCAATTGTTAGTGTATCAAAAAGGAGAAGATGGCTTCATAAAAAATGAAGGCAAGGATACAAATGTATTACCGAGAGCACTGGCAATTAAATCGTCCGCACTGAGAATGTTAAATAGGGATGAAACGATAGATTACCGAATAAAATATTTTATTGATTTTCTGGAGAACTCATCGTCATTTGAAATGCTTTCACCAAATGAAATGAGACTCAGCAGCCGAGGTGTGAAGGAAAGTATTGGAATGTCCGGAAAAAATTTGCCATCCTTTATCAAGCAAATGACAGAAGAACAGAAAGCAAGTTTTATGAGTAAATTGACAAGGCTGTTGGGAAATAGAATTTCTGATGTAAAGGCTAAAACACAGGGAAAGCCGGGTTGGACGCAAATTGTCAGCACTGAGAAATATAAGGATAAGTCTATTCATATATCGTCAAAAGAAATGAGCGATGGAATGTTACGCTTGTTAGCATTTGTTGCGATTAGTGAGATTAAAAGTTCTAATGCGACAATGCTTTTGGACGAGATAGAGAATGGGGTAAATACAAATTATGCAGAGCAGCTGTTAGAGATTCTGAAGGAGATGTATGCTGAGAAAAAGCATCAGCTTATATTAACGACTCACAGCACTGTGTTTATGGATTATATAGATGCCGAAGATATTGTCTTTTTATATCGAGATAATAATGGATATACAAAGGCAGCGAGGCTTTTTGAAAATGAGGCAATGAAAGCAAAATTAGAATATATGTATCCGGGAGAGATTTTGCTAAATATGTCGCAAAAAGAAGTATTGGATAAGTTACTTGCATCAAATAACTAGAAAGGTAATTCGGATGAAAATTGCTATAACCGGCGAAGGAAAAACAGATTTTGGGCAAAAAGAATATAGTACAGGCAAATGGCTTCCGGGTCCTGCAATAGTTTATGCTGAAAATATCGCAAAAGAAAAAGGGGTGGAAGTCGAATTTATACCGATTGAGAAAGAGGATGTAAAGAAGGTAAAATTACAAAGACGCTCTTCAAAAGAAGTGTCGGGAAGAGGAATTCCGGCAAGAAAATTCAGAATTTTGATGGGTGAAGGAAAGTATGATGCCGGAATATTTTATTGTGATGCAGATAAAGAGACAGGAGTGAAAAGCAGTAATCGTATAGCTGTAACGAAACATTATGAGACAGTATACAAGGAAGTGAAAGATGGTTTAAACTCAGACAAAGGGATACCGATGATACCTTTAAGCATGATAGAGTGTTGGATATTGGCAGACAAATCAGCATTAGAGCAAGTATTTGAACTTGAAATACAACAGGCAAAAATGCCGGCTGAACCAGAGTATATTTGGGGAAATAAAAATGATTCCGGTAGTGATTATCCAAAGAATTATTTAGTGCGAATGATTAGAAGTTTGGATAATAGATACCAAACATATGCTGCTAGTCGGGAGAACTTTTATGAAATTGCAAAATGTTCAGAAATTTCGACATTGCGAGAAAAATGCTCTATCAGTTATGAACGCTTTTATAAAGATTTTGAACAAATTTTAAGCAAATAATTGTTGAGGGATTAGACTTTGATGTGTTATTAGGCATTCCATGCCAATAACAATAAACTGGGAAAAGACACAAAAACATTTTAGGAGGATATTTAAATGCGAAAAGGGAAAAAATCACTTGTTCTTTTACTAATCTTCGCGATGGCATTATCTCTGTTCCCGCAGACTGCCTACGCAGCGAAGAAGAAAGTGAAGCTGAACAAAAAATCTGTAATCGTAAACGTTGGCAAGACAGTTAAGATTAAACTGAAGAACAACAAAAAGAAAGTAAAATGGAGCGTTACTTCCGGCAAGAAAAACGTGGCACTTAGCAAAAAGAAAAAGACAGGCGTCACAATTAAAGGTAAAAAAGCCGGAAAGGCGAAAGTACAGGCAAAAGTGGGCAAGAAAAAGTATGTCTGCAAAGTGACGGTTAAGAAGAAACCGCCGAAAAAGACACCGAAACCAACACCGGTTGTAACACAAACACCGAAACCGACAAAGAAGCCATTGCAGACGATGCAGCCGGCAAACCAGACACCTGCCACAGCACATCCCAGACAGGGACTTTATGCAGAGGAGGAAGATGTTCAGATTAGTTCGGTTAAGTTTGATAAAGCAGTAGAGTATTATTCATTGAGCATGAATACCATTTTTGCTGCAATACCGGAGGGGCAGTCTGCAAAAGAAGCGCTGCCGGATGTGAAAAAATGTGAGTATACTGTTTACAGTCATGGAAAAAAGGCAGAGGTAAAATCCATTTCTGATGTGGTATGGCATGATAAGTCCTTTTATGGGGATAATACCGATTCTGGATATTACACGTTTAAATTGACAGTGGAACAAGGCGGAAAGCAGTACAGTGCTACGGCGAATATGGTATCTTACACGGATTCCGTAGAGTATTATAGAGTGGATAATGGATTGGTTTTCCATACACTGATTGCGGATGGAAAAGAGTATGAACTGGAGAATTCACTTACGTGGAAGAATAATGAAATAAACTGGCAGTATTATATCAAGTCGGATGATGTCGTACTAAAAGATTTGATAGATACCAAAGAATATAAAGTAGTTGCACGCTATGGAGATAAGGATTATACGTTGGATTGTGTGGTCGACCGATACACCCTTTACAATGGCAATGCCTATGAGTTTACTCATTCAACACTGGAATTAGAGGAATTAGGCAATTTGCGGATTGGTTCGTCTGAGGACAGTTTTACAGTAAGTGATAAGAAACAGGATTTTTATTACATTCTTTCCTATACTTCAACAAAAGGTAATGTGAATTTTGATTCAGATGCTAACTTGTTTGAATATCAGCAGATGCTGGATAAAGAAAAATCCTTAAAAGACATTTTCACGGAGTTTGCCAAGAACCTTCAGATTCAGCAGGTGGCATACCGGAATAAATGTTACACAAATGCGGTGATTGAAAATGTAGTTTGGAATGACGAGTCGTATTATCCGGGCGGCGGTGACAATGGTTATTATTCCTTTGATATTTCTTTGACCGTAGATGGCAAGAAGATTACACAGTCTTATAAATTGATTGAAAAAGAAAAGAAGTATACGGTATCCGGAGTTTTAAAAATGGAAGACGGAACGCCGATACCAAATATCTACTTGTATGTCCTGAAAGAGGGAGTTGAGTATAGTGTTGTATATACGAATGACAAGGGTGAATACTCCTTCCAGGCATCAAAAGGAACTTATTGTTTCAAAGCAGGAGAGTCCTTTACCGTAGACGAAGGTCCACTGCAAAAGGATATAACACTTCCGGTCTGCCTGTTAAGTGGAAGTATTATCCGTGAGAACGCACCGGCTGTAGATGCGGGCTATTGGATGAGACCGACTGGTGAAAATCAGATAATATATTTTGGTACAGATAACAATATGAATTACCGGGCTTATCTGGAAAAAGGCTCCTATGAATTAATGCAGGGAAGTCAAGTAATCGATACTTTTGAGGTAACAGGTTCAGGTACAAAAGATTTTACGATTAAGTTATATCGGATTACCGGTAAGCTTGCAAAGAAAAATCTTGAGTTTGTAGATATTAATAATAAGAAAAATACAGTGCTTGCGTTTGCATATAAAGGCAGTTACACGGCATATTTGAAACCTGGTACTTACGATGTCCTATATAATGACATTACTTTTGATAGGATTGAAGTCACATCGCAGGATATTAAAAAAGATTTTTCAATTGCAATGTGTTCAGGCAGAATACTGGACGCTACCCAAAACGAGCTTCCGGCAAATAGGTTTGATAGTTACGAGATTGAAATTAAAAAAGATGGCGAGTTTTTCAAGACCATTCGCTTAGCAGGATATTTGCAGGACAAAGGTTCCGGATATGAAATTGGTCTTCCGAAAGGAACGTATGAGTTCTTTTTCGAAGAAAATTCACTTGGTAGTGTCACAATTGCGGATGAGGATGTGGAAAAAGATTTGTGTCTACCGATTCGGTATGTCAAATTCCGCGTGCTGGATAAACAAAACAATGTGATTAAGCCGGACAGCACCATCGAAGTTTTAAATGTTGATACAAATAAGCAGTATTGGTATCATCCAAAAGATAAAAACGGAGTTTTGCTGCTTCTTGGAAATTATAAAGTCAACTCTGTGGAAGGCTTAACGAGCAAAGGATATGAATTTTCGGTTACGAAAGACACGGAACTTGTGGATGTAGCAACTGACGTTTGCCGGGTTAGCGGTACTTGCCGGATTGTTGGCGAGAAAGGCGGTAAGTATCAGATACTTGCCTTTAAGACTAACAGTAAGATGATTTATGCGTATCCGGAGGATGGCAAATATGAAATGTTTTTGGAGGCAGGCGTATATAATTTTATCATTACTTACACCGACGAGAAAAATTCGAAAGAGCATACGCTTGTACGGCAGGAAGTGACAGTGCCGGATGCTCCGTATGAGAAGAATTTTGATATAGTGGCTGGAAGCCTATCCGGGCAGCTGACATGGAAAGATGGCACCAGTGCGATGTACGGTGAAAGTTCATTATGTTTGTACTCGGATGGGTTTGCTAGTGGTGATATTACAGCTGACTTGAAAGCGGATGGAAGCTTCTCATTTTCCTATGTTCCATATGGCACATATACGATGAAATTGGATGATAAAGACATTGGAACCGTTACAATAAATTCGGCTGACAAACAGCAGGACTATACCATTAACGGATATCAAATCGCGGTTGTTGTCAAAGAAGCCAATGGAGAATTTGCAAAAGATAAGTGGATACGTGTCGAGAAAGATGAAAAAACAGAGTATTATTATGTAGATAATGACAAAGGATTGGCACTAGTTATTGTTGATGAGCCCGGCACTTATGAGGTGTGCAGTTATGATAATGGCAATAGGATTTACTACGGAACGGTTACCGTGACAGATAAAAATGTGTCATGTGCGCTAACGGCGGAGTGACGGAGAGTAAAATAGGTTGAATAAGTAAGAGTGAAATTCTGATTGAATTTCACTCTTATTTTTCTTGACGCCCCTAACAATTTCATATAAAATTAAGAAAACACAATTTTCTATAACACAATGGAGGGATATAATATGAAAAAAGTAAGAGGCACAGTTGCTTTCTTGCTTGTGTTTGTGCTGAGCTTTTCTGTGATTCCACAGAATGTTCTCGCAGCCAAGAAGAAGGTGAAGCTGAGTAAAAAATCAGTAACGGTAACGGTTGGAAAGACCGTTAAGGTTAAGTTGAAAAACAACAAAAAGAAAGTGAAGTGGACGGTTGTATCCGGCAAGAAAAATGTGAAACTGAGTAAAAAGAAAAAGACCGGTGTCACGATTCATGGTAAAAAAGCCGGAAAAGCAAAGGTGCAGGCGAAAGTAGGCAAGAAAAAGTTTGTCTGTAAAGTGACGGTAAAGAAAGCCGGAACCAATCAAAATAAAGATAAGAATGACAGCAAAAAAACAGCAGATCCAACAGCAACACCAACGGTAAAGCCGACCGAAAAACCGTCTCTGCCGTCGACTCCGACACCAAAGCCGGACAATAAGCCGGATCCGACGCCGATTGAGACGATGATGCCACCGGATGAGACACCAGCGCCAACGGTGAAACCGGAGTCAAATTATCAGGGGCTTTATGCCGAAAAAGAGCCGTTGATTGTCAGTTCCGTTGCATTTGAAAAAGATGTTCCGTCATATTCGCTGAATTATAATGATATTTATGTAATCTCCGAGGAGGCTGATTCCCTGAAGGAGTTTGTGCCGGACGTGACAAAATGTACATATAACGTTTATTGTTACGGTAAAAAGGCGGAAGTAAAGTCAATTACCGATGTTGTCTGGCATGACGATGAGGAATGGCAGAAGCCGTATTATTCATTCCTGCTTACGGCTGTGCAGGGCGGTAAGGAGTATAAGCAAACAGTTACGATGAAACTTGTCCGCGAGGATTCAGAGGAAGGCTCGGAGAATGGTATGACATGGCTTTCTTTGGATGCAGATGGTGAAAAGTATGAATTAGAACAAAGTCTGCATGATGAAGAAGGGGAAAGCGGATATTATTTTAAAGATAAAGAAGTTAATACTTCAAAGATTCAAAATGCAGAAAATATTAAACTTGTTGGTGTCTACGAGGAACAGCAGTATACAGTGAATGCAAGAAAAGAAGTCTGCGATGATTATTTTGTGAGCGTTATTAGTGATTCCTTTGCGAAAGATAATCTGGCAGTCGGTTCAGGTATGGTTTACATTGATGCCAAGACAGATTCTCATTTTTACATAGATGCATTTACTGCAACAAAAGGTGAGGTGAATTTATATCCGGGATACAGTGAAGAGTGTTTCGTATATGAGCCGGCGTTAGAAAAAGGAAAAACATTAAAAGACATATTTGCTAATGTAGTGGAAGACTTAAAGATTTACCGTGCAGTCTATAATAATGTATATTGGAATAATGAAAATATTGAGATTCGCAATGTGGTCTGGCACGATGAGCCTTATTATGACGACAAAACGGACCATGGCTATTATTCCTTTAACATTGTACTTACAGTGGATGGACAGGAAAATGAGCAGTCGTATGTGCTAGTGGAAAAACAGAAAACCTATGCAGTGTCTGGAAAATTGACAACAGAAGATGGACTGCCGATTGCAGAAGCAGAAGTTTTATTGTCTAAGTTAAGCGATGAGGAATGTGAATACACGATTGAGACGGATAAGAACGGATGTTTCGAAACGGATTTACAAAAAGGCACCTATGAGTTTGAACTGGGGCAGACGTTTACGGTAGAGGACAGAGATGTAGTGCATAATGAGAAACTTCCGGTTTATAAAATCACCGGAAAGGTGACAAGAACAGGTGCGAATACGCCGGATGTTCCGGGCTTTAACTTTGAATCAGAGGAGTCTTCCTGCATTTATTTGAGAGATTTACTGGGAGATGACAACCGTTATTACGCATATGTGCAGAAAGGAACATACACGGTTCAATCCTGTGATTGCCCAGTTGACACCGTGGAAGTAACCGGAAGTGGAACATATGATATCAAGATGGAACTTGCACTTGTGTCCGGAAAAGGTTCCGGATATTATAAATTTGTAGATACCGAGGATGAAAATAATTGCTATTGGGCATTTTCCGTATTTGATACGTACAACGTCTATTTAAAGCCGGGTACTTATTATGTAAAAATAGAAGATGCTACAGTTGATACCATTGAAGTGTCACTTGGTGAGATGACAAAGGATTACGAGATGTATTCCTGTAAGGGTGAGCTGTTAGATATGGCAGGACTTCAAATTCCAAAAGACATGTATAGAAATTACGAGATTTTGGTTATGAGAAATGAGGTGGTTTACAAGAAATTAATTATGGCACCAAAATTTGATGAGGATGATATATCCGGTTTCAAATTTGACGTTTTAGCCGGTGAATATGAGTTTTTGCACAACGGGAAATCGGTTGGCAGGATGACAGTTACCGATTCCAATGTAGTGAAAGATTTAACGATGCCGTACAAATATGTAAAAATTAAAATGCTTGATGCAGAAGATAAGTTGATATCGATATATCCGACACGGAGGCTTAAATTTGCAAGTAAGGGTACGAGCAGCATTTACTACTACTATATGTACGATGATGAGTCCGGGGAATATACATCGAGTGTCGTGCTGCCAACCGGCGATTATCAGTGTGTTGATTATTACTGTATGCCAAGTATAGGAGACTATGGCTTTACAGTGGATGGTTCAAGCGATACTGTTGTTATCAATACAAACGTGTATAAGATATCCGGTAACTGCAAGGTAAATGGAACCGAGGTGTCCGATGATACATGGGTGTACTTGCACAAAAAAGGAGACGCAACAGAACTTTCGAACTATACATTTGATGAGGGAAAATATGAATTCTATGTAGAGCCGGGAGAGTATGAGATAAAAGTGTCCTTGGATTCCGGAATGGTTACCGCAGCAGACGTAACGATTACCAATGCATCTGTCGAGAGGAATTTGGAGTTAGAAGAGTAAAACGATGGAGGTAGTTTGATTACAGATTACACATGGAGGGATATGATATGAGAATAATGAGACGAAAAATTGCCGTTTTGCTTGTGTTTGTACTGGCATTTACGATGATGCCGCAAAATGTACTGGCAGCAAAGAAGAAGGTGAAGCTGAGTAAAAAATCAGTAACGGTAACGGTTGGAAAGACCGTTAAGGTTAAGTTGAAAAACAACAAAAAGAAAGTGAAGTGGACGGTTGTATCCGGCAAGAAAAATGTGAAACTGAGTAAAAAGAAAAAGACCGGTGTCACGATTCATGGTAAAAAAGCCGGAAAAGCAAAGGTGCAGGCGAAAGTAGGCAAGAAAAAGTTTGTCTGTAAAGTGACGGTAAAGAAAGCCGGAACCAATCAAAATGCAGATAAGAATAACGGTAAAAAAACAGCAAAACCGACGACAAAATCGACGGTAAGACCAACGCAGGTATCGAGCCCGACACCGCTGCCGACCAAGGTGCCGGAACAGACGATGCTTCCGCCGGATGAGACACCGGGACCAACGGTAGAACCGGGGAGAAACAATCAGGGACTTTATGCAGAAAATGAAGAACTCATCATCAGCTCGATTGCTTTTGAAAAAGAAGTCGATTATTATTTGAGCTATAACAATATTTATGTGTGTGACGGGGAGGCAAATTCGCTGAAAGACATCGTGCCGGATGTGACAAAATGTGAGTTTACGGTTTACTGTTATGGAAAGAAGGCAGAGGTAAAATCGATTTCGGATATCGAGTGGAACGAAAAAACATCAAAGGGAAAAGGCAGTTATACTTTTTCAATAACAGCAGCACTCGATGGCAAAGAGTATACAAAGACTGCTAAAATGATGCTTGGTCTGTCGCGGGACAAAACCAAAGAGAAGGTATTTGATAATGGATTTACGCTGCTTACGTTACAGGCAGATGACAGAGAGTATGGATTGGAGAGAGGTTTAGCAAAAGACCCTAATGGCGATAGTTCCCATTTCAGTTATTATTATTTTAAAGATAAAGACGTGGACACAGAGGACATAAAAGATGCAAGTACGAAAAAAATAACCGGTGTTTATGAAGATGAGAAGATAACACTGGATATAGAGAGTATCAGTGCGTCGACGGACAGTGTTATGTTCAGACCTTCGTCATATAAAAGAGGAAGACAATTCCTAGAGCTTAGTTATGTCGATGTTTATAAAAAAGTAGAAAATTACTTTTTGATAGATGCCTTTACATCAACAAAAGGAGCGGTAAAATACTGTGAATATATGGCGGGAGGCGATCAGGGCTTTATCTATGACGAAACGATAGAAGCCGGCAAATCGTTGAAGGATATATTTACGGATTTATCGAAAAATTTGAAGATATACCGCACGATTTATCGTAATGTTTACTGCGTAGATAACAGCATCCGTAACGTTGTCTGGCATGATGAGCCTTATTACGAGGGAAAAGAAGATAAAGGATATTATACGTTTGACCTTGTGATAACGGTTGACGGTAAAGAGTTTAAGCAGTCGTATGTGCTTGTTGAACAGCAGAGAAAATATACGGTGTCCGGAAAACTGGAGACAGAAGATGGACAGCCGATTGCAAATGCTGAAATTTCCTTAGATAAATGGAACGGAGAATTTTGGGAGTCGAATGACGTAATTAAGACCGATGAAAAGGGTAATTTCACGACTAAACAACCAAAGGGAGAGTACCAAATTCAGATGGGAAAATCGTTTACCGTTGAGGGTGACATGCAGCATGATGAGAAGCTTCCGGTTTATAAAATGTCCGGTACGGTAAAGAGAACTGGTGCACAGACAATGGATATCCCTGACATTTGGATTTTGGCAACCGAAAATAGCAGTGTCCTTTATGGCAGTGATTTCGATGATGACAATCATTATTACAGATACCTGACAAAAGGAACCTATGTAATTTATGTAGGTGATTATGAATTGGATAGGTTTGAAGTGACCGGCAGTGAAGAACGCGATATTACGCTCGATTATGCGCGAATTTTTGGAAAATGCAGCAACACGTATTTATATAAAAATGTGGATGACGAAAACTATTCAAAATATGCTTCTGCCGCGAGTGGATGGTATGAAGTTTATCTGAAGCCGGGAACCTATCAGGTAATCGATGAAGATACTGTTATTGATACGATTGATGTGGCACTGGGTGATACAAGGAAAGATTATATCGAACATTCCTGCAAAGGAAACTTACTTGATGTATCGGGGCTTGAAATTCCGAAAGAAGTGAGTAAGACCAAATTATATGTGATTTCTGTCAAGAAAAATGGGGAACAATATAAAACAATTGGTGTTCCGACGGGGAGTAAAGAGAATGCGTTTGATTATGAATTGGATTTGCTGGATGGTGAATATGAGTTTTTCTATGCAGACACCAGCGTTGCCAAGGTTACAATCGACGGCTCCGATGTTGTGAAAGATTTAACGCTGCCGTTCAAATATGTAAAAATTAAATTGTTTGATGCCGAAAATCACGTAATTCCGTTATCGGAGGAAAACTATGTGAAAGAAACCGGAGAAACCGGAAATACATACTATCTAACGGAAGGACTGACAGGTTATTCCGCACATGCAATGCTTCCGCTCGGCTCTTATGTGTTTGGCGGAGGAAACTCAAATATACAGAACTTGCAGAATGAGACATTTACAGTTACCGAGGAAGACGATGTGGTTTCTGTGAATACACAACTGTATCGAGTAAGTGGTTATTGCAAACTGAATGGGGTTAATGTTTCAGACGATGCAAGGATAACATTCTTTGACAAGAATTCGTCTTCGACTTCCGCAGCAAATGATGTGGAGGATGGTAAATATTCTGTGTATGTATCGACGGGAGAGTATAAGGTGACAATATCCGGTTCGGTGGGAATATTAGCATCCGAGGAAATAACAGTAACCGATGCTTCCGTTGAGAAAAATTTTGATATAGAGGCTGGTAAACTGACCGGAAAACTTACATGGGAAAATGGTAGTTCCTTTACCGATTTTGATACGGATATGTGTCAGATTGGTTTGCAAAGGCAAGAGCCATATTATTCAAGCCGTTTGGCGAATATAGAACAGGATGGTTCTTTTGAAGTAAAGGACATCTTATTTGGTACCTATGAGGTGATGGTGTGTTCGGCGTATGGCAATGCGGATGTAAAAGTTGGCACAATAACAATTGACAGCAATACAAAGAGCCAGAATTTTGTGATTTCCGGATATGCAGTTCACATGAAGATAGTAGATAGTGAAGGAAACCCTATGAAGTATCAACAGTTTTCTTTCATAAATACGGAGGACGAAACGGATAGGAAATATTTTAATACCGATGACGAAGGAGAAGCTTGTTTGATTATTAGTAAACCGAGCACTTATGAAGCTATGCTTAGAAAAGAAAGTTACGGAACGGTAACGGTGACAGATAAAAATGTATCTGTGACACTTAGAAAATCTGAACCTTGACGGACAAAAACCATTGTGCTATACTAGGGTTCGACGAGGACGTCACAAGCGAAAGTTTGTGACGTCCTTTTTTTATGCGATGAACCAAAGACATAAGTGGCAAAGGAGGTTATCAAAATGGATACAGCAATCAAATTTTTATATTTAAGTGAACCGGATATGATTCGGGCAGGTGTGACGGATATGGATGCCTGTGTGGAGGCAATGGAAGATTTATTGTTGACTTTACATAAAGGGGACTATGTGATGGGCGGAAAAAATCACAACTCCCATGGCTGCATGGTGACTTTCCCGGATGACCCGGAATTTGATGGAATGCCGAAAAATGCAGAGGACAGACGTTTCATGGCGATGCCGGCATATCTTGGCGGACGCTATCAGATGGCGGGGATGAAGTGGTACGGATCGAACATGGAAAATAAGAAAAAAGGGCTGCCACGTTCCATTTTGATGATGATGTTAAATGATAAAGATACGGGGGCACCACTTGCGATGATGTCGGCAAACCTTTTGAGTTCTTACCGAACAGGGGGAATTCCCGGTGTTGGCTGCAAATATTTGGCAAGAGAGGCTGCAAAAACAGTCGCTATTATTGGACCGGGTGTTATGGGGAAAACGTCTCTTCGTGCCTTTGTCAGCGTGAGACCGGGCATTGATACCGTGAAGATCAAGGGGCGTGGACAAAAGTCCATTGATTCCTTTGTTGCATTTGTCAAAGAAGAATGTCCGGGAATTAAAAATATTGTGATTTGTGATTCTATTGAGGAAGCTGTAAAAGACAGTGACATTATCAGTATGACAACAACGGTAAAGGACAGCGAGGCTGAATTTCCTTATATTGATACAAAATGGATTAAAAAAGGTGCACTAATCAGTATGCCTTCGGCAGCTCGTTTTGATGAGGATTTTCTTGTAAATGGCTGCAAAAAAGTTGTGGACAACTACAAGTTGTATGAGGCTTGGGAGGAGGAATACCCATATCCGACTTACGATCAGGTGCAGATTGTAGGAAGCAAATTTACAGATTTAAAACAGATGGGAAAAATTACAAGAGAGGACATTATTGATGTGGCAGATGTGATTACCGGTGAGAGAAAAGGACGGGAAAGCGAAGATGAGATTATCGTATATTCTGTTGGAGGCATGCCGGTTGAGGACATCGCGTGGGGAGCTACTGTTTACCGCCGCGCTTTAAAAGAAGGCATTGGTGTGGAACTGCCATTGTGGGATAAACCGGAAATGGCTTAAGAGAACAAGGGGGAATTGACATGGAGAAAAACAAGAAATTAGGATTAGGAAGTGTGGTTTCTGTTTCTGTCGGACTTGTCATTGCGACAAGCTGTCTGGTGTCATTGGGACAGGGAGCAGGAACGGTGGGAATCCCATTTATTGGTGCGATGATTATCGCCTGTCTGCTGAATATGACAACGGTTGCTTCGCTTTCTGAGCTAAATGGTCTGATGCCAAACACGACCGGAGGACTGGCGCAGTATACGCTCGCTTGTATGGGACCGTTTCCAACCATGATTTCTATGGTGGGAGGGTATCTGATTTGTAACATTTTATCGTGTGGTGTTGAAGCATCGATTTTTGCCTATGCCATGTCGCAGACACTTCATTTGCCGATTCCAAGCATCGGCTACACCATTATCATGACGGTAATCGTTATGGTGGCAAATCTGTTTGGTGTCGATATGTTTGCTAAAATTCAGAATCTGGTTGCATTCCTTTTGGTTGGCTCGATGGTTGTTATGGGAATTATCGGTGCCTTGGGGCTTGGAACCGGACAGGTTGTTTCCCAGCCGGCAAGCATGTCAACGAATTTCTTTGATATTGTGTCGACAACTGCAGTGGCATTCTGGCTGTTTATTGGTGCCGAATATGTCATTCCAATATCCAAAGATGTTAAAAATGCCAAACGAAATGTGCCGCTTGGTATGATGATTGGACTGGTGCTTATTTGCCTGGTGCAGGCAATCATGGTATTAGGTTTTCATAATTATACGCCGTGGGCAAAACTGACCGAATCTGCCGCACCACATTTGTTATACGGTCAAAATCTTCTTGGCGGAGCAGGAAAATACTGGATGACAATGGTGGCTGCTCTGGCGGTTATCAGCACGCAAAATTCAACGGTAAGTGGTCTTTCAAACATTTGTCAGGGCATGGCAAAAATGAATATGATGCCACAGTTTTTTGCCAAGACAAATAAAAGGAAAGTACCATTTTTCGGTGTAATATTTGTCAGTGTTACCATTTTGATTTTTGCTTTCATTAGTGACAGTTCCTCCTCGGCAATCTCATTTTTGATTCTGGTGGGCTCTGTATTTTGGATGATTTCGTATATCTTAGCGCATATTGACGTGCTGATTCTGAGAAAAAGAGTGCCAAATGCACCGCGTTCCTTTAAAGTTCCACTCGGTAAAATTCTGCCGCTTATCGGGATTTTAGGAACAACCTACATGATTTTAAATATTTCAACCGACTCGGCAGAGCGGTTAGCTATCTGGGGCGTAACCGGAATTGCCTTTTTGATTCTTGGTATCTACTCGTTCTTTTGGATTAAATACAAAATGCGGATGCCGGTCTTTAAGAGCGTGCCGATGGAAGAAGTTATGGCAATGGAAAATGATTTGTATTATGTGATACGGAAAGAGAAGGGGATTTGGAGGTAGCCGTGTTTTGGGGGTTGCCGTAAATTATCAAGAAATGATTTGCATCAAGTGGGCGCTCTCGCTAAGACAAACGCGTAGGGGTATCAGCTTGCAAAATACGCAAGCTTGATACCCACGTGTTTGTACCCACTCGCTGCAAATCATTTCTTGATAATTTACGGCAACCCCCAAAAGACGGGCTGTACGTTTTTGGTAGAAATTTGTTGCTCCAAAACTGATTTAAATTTTCTTCGACAACTCTTTTTCTATGATTTGTTTCATAGCGTTGCATTTTTACGTTGAAATTAGGCTTTATCAGCAAAAATCACGTATTAATTGCAACGCTTTTTGTTGATTGTAACCTTTTTGGTTGTTTTATTTTGAAAAGCAGGCGAAAGCATGCAACGTTTTTGAACTTTTGTGAGGTTTTAGGTTGCATAAGCTTCTCTTCGGCATTTAGCACAAACTTTTTCTCGCTTAATGAACTGAGAACAAAAATCATTCCCCGGCATACATTGAAAGCAATAGTGTCAGGGGATGACTTCATGACACAGCCATCCGGGGCGTCCGGTGTAAAAATTGCCTGTTGGGTAATCGGCTGATTTTAACTGCTCGTGTTGACAAAATGTGCTATACTTATTCTTATCATAAAAGATTGGAGTGAAGCAGCATGAAAAGCAAACAGATTCTCTCGCTTTCCCTTGCCGCATGCCTGACGATTGGCTCTCTTGCCGGAGCAGGTGAGGCGCAGGCAAAAGCAAAAGCGAAAAAGCCGGTATTGTCAAAAACAAAAATGACTGCCTATATCGGCAAGACAAAGACATTGAAGGTTAAGAAAAACGGAACGAAAAAAATCGTGAAAACCAAATGGACTTTGTCCGGAAAAAAAGTGGCAAAACTGTCGAAAAAGAAAAAGACATCGGTCACCATTAAGGGATTAAAAAAAGGCAGTGCGACAGTAAAAGCCAAGGTTTGGTATCAGAAGAAAGGTGCCAAAAAGAAGAAAAAAGTCACTTTAAAATGTAAGGTGAGCGTAACAAAATACGTTTCTCCTGAGGCGAAGAAAAAGGCGAACGTGTTAAATGCGACGACGAAGTATCAGCCGCTTGCTAAGTTGGCAGCGCAGCATGGATTCAAGTTGGGAACCGTTGTAAACTACACAAATGTTACAACGAATGACAACTACAAAAATCTTGTGAAATACCATTTTAACAGTTTGACAGCAGGAAATGAGTTTAAGGCATATTCGCTTTTAGACCAGGCAAAATCCGCAAAGAGCAAAGATGGTATGCCGGTGATGAATTATGACAAGGCAGATACGATTATTTCATTTGCCAAGGAAAACGGAATCCAGATGCGGGGACATGTTCTTGTGTGGCATGCGTATATGTGTGACTGGTTCTTCCGCGAGGGCTATGACACAGGTAAGAAATATGTAAGCAAGGCGGTTATGCAGAAACGTCTTCAGTATTATATTAAAGAAGTAATCACTCATTTTGAAAAGAAATATCCGGGTGTAATTTACTGCTGGGATGTTGTAAATGAGGCAGTGGCAGATCAGAATGAAGGGGATGATAACAGAAACCTGCGTAAAGATAATCAGTTTTACAAAATCCTTGGCAGCGATTATGTGGAGCAGTCGTTCCTCTATGCGAAAAATACGGTAGATGAGCTGGGTGCCGATATTAAGCTGTACTATAATGATTACAATTCATTTTACAAATCAAAACGTGAGGAAATTGTAAATCTGGTTAAGAGCATTAACAGTTATGCAAAAGACGCCAAAGGAAACGTCCGCAAACTGTGTGACGGCGTTGGCATGCAGGGCTACATCGGTGGTTACGGAACTCAGAATGGCTGCATGAATGAGCAGAATATTTCGGATATTAAGAAATCAATTGAGACCTATGCAGCACTTGGATGTGAAGTTCAGGTGACCGAAATGGCAGTAAGAAACTATATGAATACAAAGGCAATGCAGAAAAAACATGCGGAATTTTATAAGAAATTATTCCAGATGTTTGTGGATGTGAACGCCATTCCGGCAGACTGCTCCGGTAAATCGGCGGAAGAAATCAAAAAACTGGAGGAGAGCCGACCTTTAAAAGCGGTTTCAATTTGGGGATGGCAGGATGACCCGTCGCTTGAAGATAATAATTACAGTTATTCTATGAATGGACCATACTGTGGTTTGTTTACCGAGTTGTATGCGGTGAAAGATTCGTTTAAGAATGTGTATGAGGTTCTTGCAAATAAAAGAATTTAAGGGTGTTGACATTTTAAATTTTCAAGATTATAATAGCGGTAACACGTAGATGAGACGAGTAAAACGCAGAACATGTCAGAGAGAAATGCCTTGTGCTGGAAGCATTTTCATGGAAACCGTTTGAAAACTACCTCGGAGTGACCCCAATCCGGTCCGGTGACCCCGTTATCGTCAGAATGAAGCCGGGATGATTTATTACTATTTCGTCCAACAAGGGTGGAACCGCGAGAACATTGAATTAATGGCCTCGTCCCTTCGAACTATAACAGCAAGAAGGGATGAGGCCTTCTTGTATATTGAATGAAGACAGGAGGAATTGACATGAAAGTAACACTTAAAGATGGTTCAAGCAAAGAGTATTCACAGGCAATGAGCATTATTGATATTGCCAAAGACATCAGTGAAGGACTTGCCAGAGTGGCATGCGTTGCCGAGTTAGATGGCGAAGTTGTGGATTTGCGCACAATAGTAGATGGCGAACACACACTGAATATTTTGACATTTGACAGCGACGAAGGAAAAGCAGCATTCCGTCATACTGCATCCCATGTGCTGGCACAGGCGATTAAGAGATTGTATCCGGATGCCAAATGTGCCATTGGACCTTCGATTGAGGAAGGTTTCTACTATGATTTTGATATAGCACCATTGGACCGTGAGGCACTGGACAAGATTGAAAAAGAAATGAAAAAGATTGTTAAGGAAGGTGCGACATTAGAGCGTTTTACCCTGCCAAGACAAGAGGCAATTGATTTGATGAAAAAACGTGAGGAGCCGTATAAGGTTGAGTTGATTGAAGATTTACCGGAAGATGCCGAGATTTCTTTCTATCAGCAGGGCGAATACATTGATTTGTGTGCCGGTCCTCATTTGATGAATACAAAACCGTTAAAGGCAATGAAGCTGATTTCTTCTTCCGGTGCTTACTGGAGAGGAAATGAGAAAAATAAAATGCTTACCCGTGTATACGGAACTGCTTATACAAAGAAAGCGGATTTGGATGCCTATTTGGAGCATTTGGAAGATATTAAAAAACGCGACCACAATAAATTGGGACGTGAGCTGGAACTGTTTACTACCGTTGATGTAATCGGTCAGGGACTTCCGCTTTTAATGCCAAAAGGTGTACAGGTTATTCAGACTTTGCAGCGCTGGATTGAAGATGAGGAAGAAAAGCGCGGTTACATGAGAACGAAGACACCTTTGATGGCGAAATCTGATTTGTACAAGATTTCCGGTCACTGGGATCACTACAAAGAAGGTATGTTTGTTCTTGGCGATGAGGAAAAGGATAAGGAAGTATTTGCCCTTCGTCCGATGACCTGTCCATTCCAGTACTATGTTTACAAGGCAAGCCAGAAATCCTATCGTGACCTGCCATGCCGTTATGGTGAGACATCAACATTGTTCCGTAATGAGGATTCCGGTGAAATGCACGGCTTGACTCGTGTGCGCCAGTTTACAATTTCTGAAGGACATTTGATTGTGCGTCCGGACCAAATGGTAAAAGAGTTTAAGGATTGTATCGCTCTTGCTCAGTACTGTTTGCAGACACTTGGTGTTGAGGAAGATGTAACGTATCATCTGAGTAAATGGGATCCTGAAAACCGTGAAAAATATATCGGCGAGCCGGAAGTTTGGAATGAGACAGAAGAAGATATCCGCCAGATTTTGACAGAACTGAATATTCCATTTACTGAGGATGTCGGAGAGGCCGCTTTCTACGGACCAAAAGTAGATATCAATGCGAAAAATGTATACGGTAAAGAAGATACCATGATTACCATTCAGTGGGATGCCCTTTTGGCTGAACAGTTTGATATGTATTATATTGATGAAAATGGTGAGAAAGTACGCCCATACATCATCCACAGAACATCGATTGGATGTTATGAGAGAACGTTAGCATGGCTGATTGAGAAATATGCCGGTGCATTCCCGACATGGCTTTCACCGGAGCAGGTACGTGTTCTGCCAATTTCCGAGAAATATCTCGATTACGCAAACAGCGTGGAAGAGAAATTAAAAGCGAATGGCATCCGCTGCAGCGTGGACAGTCGTTCCGAAAAAATCGGTTACAAGATTCGCGAGGCAAGACTTCAGAAAACACCGTATATGCTCGTTGTTGGGCAGAAAGAAGAGGAAGAAGGCGTTGTATCCGTTCGCAGCCGTTTCAAAGGAGACGAGGGTGCACAGTCTTTGGATGCGTTCATTGATGACATTTGCAAGGAAATCCGTACGAAAGAAATTCGTAAGGTAGAAGTGACACCGGAGAGCAAATAAGCAGGAGGTTTGTATGCAGCAGAATAGACAGACAAATGCAAAAGCGATTGCGTCGTTAGTGCTTTCATGTGCTTCGATGATTTGTTGTGTGCAATGGTCCATTTCTTTGGTAATGGCAGTGCTTGGCATTGTATTTGGAATTTTGGGACTTCGGGATGACAATCCGAATCAGGAAGATGCAGCAATTGCCGGTATCGTTGTGGGAGTGGCAGGGGGCATCCTTGCCATTGTCGTAGCGGTGCTGTTAATTAAAATTACGAATAATTCGTCGATGCAGCATCTGGAACAGACAGCATCCTTTTTCGCCCCATACGGCAGGATATAGAAATGGAGGTATCTATGACAGATATAAATCGGCACAGAGGGCTTGCAATTGCCTCTCTTATATTAGGTGGAATTTCCTGTTTTTGCTGTTTTGGAACAGGTATCGGCGTAATCCCTGCCGCAATCGCCCTTGTCTTTAGTATTATCGCTGTGGCAAAAGGCGGTAAAAATGCGAAAAAATTAGGAATCATTGGATTGATTTTGAGTGCCATCGGTCTGGTTTTAAATGCCGTGATTTTGGCATACGGAATCTGGATGATTCGCTGGGACCACATGACAATTGAAAATCTATCCTCAATTCAGAACTTAAATCCTGCAAACGAAAAAGACATCATCGAATGGCTTCAGCAGTTTATTAAGGTTGATATATCGGGGATGGTAAATTAAAAGGGTGTTGATATTTTTTGAGTTCCGTAATTAGGCAGAAAAAATTTGCACCTCGTGGGCACTCCCGTTTGTTGAGTGCGTAGCGGTATGGGCGCTGAAACTACCAGCGCCACATACCGACGTACTCAAAACCCACGAGTTTCAAAGTTTTTCTGCCTAATTACTGGAATTCAATAAATGGCATCCCCCCAATCATTTGTTGCCCTGCCTTAATACCATGGCTGATTCTTTGTATGTAAGCGTGTGTGGTCAAGTAATTGCTGCTGATTTTTTGATTTAAATTTCTTGAGACTTTACTGGAACAAATGAAAACAAAATTTCGTCATGAGGGACTAAAACACCGTCGGTGCATAGAGGTCGTATTTTGACCTCAGGCACCGTTACGTGTGTTTTTTAGCGGGAGCGGTCCTGAATGGCGAAACTTTGTTTTCATTTGTTCTAATAAAATCTTACAACAAAATTAAACTGAAAAAAAATTAACAGCAATCCCTTGACACACACCACCTTTCTATGGTACACTACCAAAGGTGTAAAAAGCAGAGTTATCCACTCTCACCTTGCCGTATAACATTTGTTATCACACGGTATTGGTTCACATCTATTATAATGATAGGAAATGTTTTACGTGGATAGCTGGCTTTTAGAAACAGCTATCTTTTTTTCATTTAGGAGGTAAGAACAATAAGCGATTTAATGATTAACGAGCAGATTCGCGACAGAGAAGTTCGTGTAATTGGACCAAATGGAGAACAGCTTGGCATTATGTCGGCAAAAGAAGCATATTTCAAAGCAAAAGATGCAGGACTTGATTTGGTAAAGATTGCACCGACTGCAAAACCGCCGGTATGTAAAATTATTGACTACGGCAAGTACCGCTATGAGCAGGCTCGTAAAGCAAAAGAAGCAAAGAAGAAACAGAAAACCATCGAGACAAAAGAAATCAGACTTTCGCCAAACATTGATACCAATGATTTGAACACGAAAGTAAATCAGGCAAAGAAATTCCTGCAAAAGGGAGCTAAAGTAAAAGTCTCACTTCGATTCCGTGGTAGAGAAATGGCTCATAAAGATGTAGGAAGGGAAATCCTGAATGCGTTTTTTGAAGAATTAAAGGACGTTGCTTCCGTCGACAAACCTGCGAAGATGGAAGGAAGAAGTATGGTAATGTTTTTATCAGCCACAAAATAATAACGGAGGAATAATATCATGGCAAATCAGAAAATGAAAACAAAAAGAGCTGCTGCAAAGCGCTTTAAAGTTACCGGTACCGGTAAATTGAAAAGAAACAAAGCATACAAGAGTCATATTTTGACTAAGAAGACAACAAAGAGAAAAAGAAATCTCAGAAAGTCTGCTCTTGTAGATGAAACTAATGTAAAAACAATGAAAAAGATTATGCCATACAGCTAATGGCGAAGGAGGGAACTGACAAATGGCTAGAATTAAAGGCGGAATGAACGCAAAGAAAAAACATAAAAGAGTATTGAAACTGGCAAAGGGTTACAGAGGCGCAAGAAGTAAACAGTATCGTGTTGCAAAACAGTCTGTTATGCGTGCGTTGGAAGAGTCCTATACAGGTAGAAAACAGAAAAAGAGACAGTTCAGACAGCTTTGGATTGCTCGTATTAACGCAGCAGCTAGAATGAATGGTCTTTCCTACAGCAAATTCATGTATGGTTTGAAACTTGCTGAGGTAAATGTAAACCGTAAAATGCTTTCTGAGATGGCAATCAGTGATCCGGAAGGTTTTGCTTCTTTGGTAGAAGTAGCAAAAAGCAAATTAGCTTAAGTTTTATCTGTTATAACAAACAAGTACAAAAAGGTATCTCGTTGTGAGGTACCTTTTATCTTGCAGTAAAAGTGAAACATCACGATTAATGGAAAGGAAATGAGGGAAATGAGTCAGACGCATAAGCAAAAAATAGCGGCATTGCTTGCCGTAACCTTAATTTTATGTGACCTCATAAGCGGGAGTCCTGCCCATTTGCAGGCAAGACAGAAGAGCAATCAGACGGAGTGGAGTGAAGAGCCAACGCCTGAACCGACAGAAGAACCGACCGCGGAGCCCACAGAGGAGCCGGAGCCAACAGCTGCGCCACAGCCAAATGAAACTCCAAAGCCGGTGAAAAAATATGAACTGGTATCGCCCCACGCTAAGTATTATAAAGGCGGCATGAAGGGGATTCATTATCGGAAAGTGAAGGGGGAAAAGGTATATCACCTTTACTCGTATACGACCGATTCGGTAAAACTTGTTATGTCACAGGCATCTACTTTTGAGGTTTACGGAGGTGCTTCGAAAAAAGAAGTAAAAAAGAAGTTAGTTACCGTTTCTTCCTCCGGTGTGGTAAAATGTAAGACAAAAAACAAAAAAAATTACACGCTCTTAAAAGCGACGTCCAAAGTGACAGGCGAAAGCTGCTATATTTACATTTATTTTAATGAAAAAATTGAAAGCAAAAGCGGCAGCAAAATAAAGTTATGGGAAAAGAAAAAAGCGACAGTTTCTTTTAACTATGCCAAAAAGAAATTGTCTTTTGGAATAAAGAATAAAAAGATTGCAAGTATCAATAAAAACGGACGTATTACGGCGAAAAAGAAGGGTACGACTTACCTTTTCGTAAAGGTGAAAGATTCGGATAAGAACCAGTGCAGGATTAAAATTGTTGTAAAAGAAGAGCCGTGGATTGTCAGTGAAAAGGATAAGAAATACGACTATGCAGAGATGACAAGAGATTTGCGTAAGATTGCTCACAAATACCCCGGAAAAACAGGGCTGTCGAGCCTTGGCAGGACATATGACAACAGGGAAATCTGGTGCCTGCGTGTGGGAAATCCTTCTGCGGCAAAGAAACTTGTGATTGATGCGGCAATTCATGCCAGAGAGTGGAAAAATACACAGGTCATTATGCGACAGACCGAGGAAATTCTTCGGGAATATGGTGAGCACCGCGCAAGATTCCGTTCGACATGCCTTTATATTCTGCCGATGGATAACCCGGACGGTGTGACAATTTCGCAGTATGGGGCAAGTGGAATCCGCAATGCAAAACTTCGCAAGAAAATACAGAAGATAGGGCATTTCAATACGTGGAAAAATAATGCCAGAGGGGTTAATATTAACAATAATTTCCCTGCCGGTTTTTCAGCAGATAAGAAAAAGGATAAAAAGAAGGGCAAGAAAAGGAAACCGGATGCCACAACATATAGAGGAAAAAAGGCAGCGAGCGAAAAGGAAACGAAGGCATTAATTTCGTTTGTTAAGCGGATATCGCCAAAGACGGTGTTGAATCTTCATTCGACCGGCAGTATTTTATACTGGGATTTTGATGTATCGTCGCCACTGCATGAAAAGCAGTACAGGTTAGCAAGTGAAATAAAAAAGAGAAATCATTACCGAATGATGCCAAAGAGTTCGAGTACAGAAGAACACGGAGGCTTTGCGGACTGGCTTGTGTACGAGAAGAAAATTGTGAGTGTTACGGTAGAAACAGGGACAGTGCCATGCCCTTTGCCGCACTCTCAGTATAAAAAGATTTATAAACGAAACAAAAAGATGTTTCGCTGGTTTATGCTATCTTATTAAACAGGCAATTGGATACGAAAAGGAAGGTGCATTAAAATGGAACGAACGAGAAGACTGCGGATGAACGAACGAGTGAGAGATATGGTGCGGGAAAATCATGTCCGGGTGGACGAATTGATTTATCCGATTTTTGTAATAGAAGGAGAAAATATTTGTGAACCGGTAGAGTCGATGCCGGGCATCTGCCAGTATTCGATTGACAGACTTCATGAAGAACTTGACCGAGTGCGTGAGGCAGGGATTCCGGCAGTTTTATTGTTTGGTATTCCGGCACACAAAGATGAGCAGGGAAGTGGTGCGTATGCCGAAGACGGAATCGTGCCACAGGCGATTCGCTATATTAAGAAAAATTACAAAGAACTTGTTGTTGTTGCGGATGTCTGCCTGTGTGAATACACATCACATGGACACTGCGGTCTGATTTGCGATGGGGAAGTTTTAAATGATGAGACGCTTCCGCTTTTGGCAAAGGCATCTGTTGTGTATGCTAAAGCAGGAGCAGATATTATTGCACCGAGTGATATGATGGATAAACGTGTTGAGGCAATCCGCAAGGCTCTTGATGAGGAGGGCTTATACAATACGCCGATTATGTCCTACAGTGCAAAATTTGCGTCGGCATATTATGGGCCATTTCGTGATGCCGCACATTCGGCACCGGGATTTGGTGACCGCAAAAGCTATCAGATGGATCCGGCAAATGGAGAAGAAGCGCTGCGTGAAGTTGAGCAGGACATCAAAGAAGGTGCGGATTTAATTATTGCAAAGCCGGCGATGGCATATCTGGATGTACTAAAAGATATTTCCATTCATTATAATATTCCGATTGTGGCGTATAACGTCAGCGGAGAATATGCGATGGTGAAGGCAGCTGCGCAAAAAGGCTGGATTGATGAAAAACGAATTGTGATGGAGCACATGATTGGATTTAAGCGCGCCGGCGCAAAAATGATTATTACTTATCATGCTCTTGACGTGGCACGGTGGCTTAAGGAAGAACAAAAGGAGCAGTAACCATGATTTTTGGCTATGTTGGAATTTGCTATAAAGAAGCACCACTTGCCGTGCGCGGTCAGGTGGCGTTACCCGACTCAAAAAAAATTGAATTATGGGAGAGGCTTTCTGTCATTGGCTTAAAACAGTGTATGATTCTCTCGACTTGCAACCGCAGCGAGATTTTCTATTTTTCTCATTCAGAGGCGGTGACGGGGGAGCAGGTGCAGTCCTGCTATCAGGACATTTTCCCGAATGTTTCGTTTGGGGATTGCTGTAGGAAAAAAGAAGGCAGTGAGGCGGTTTCTTATTTGTTCCGCGTGGCGGCAGGCTTGGAATCGTTAGTCGTAGGTGAAGACCAGATTTTGGGGCAGGTTGTTGAGGCGATGGATTTTGCCAGGACCATGGGCCACAGCGGCAAAGAACTGGAGCGCATTGTCAGAGATGCGGTGACATGTGCCAAGTGGATTAAGACGAATTACCGTATTAGCGAAAAGCCGCTGTCGGTCAGTTATATTGGGGTGAAAGAGCTGCACCGTGCCGGTGGCGTTAGCGGCAAAAATATTCTTGTGATTGGAAGTGGGAAAACAGCAGCACTTGCTTTGACGTATTTGTTTGAATACGGAGCAAAAAAGATTTATCTGTGCAGCCGGACGCTTGCCCACGCAAAAGAATTGTTAGCGGTGCATGAAAATTTGACAGTGGTGGATTATCATGAGCGTTATGATGTGATGAAGCAGTGTGAAACGGTTGTATCAGCAACGTCATCACCGCATCTGGTTGTTTTGTATGATAAATGGAAAGAGACGGGCGTCACACAAATGCAGTTTTTGGATTTGGCATCACCGAGAGATATTGACAGCCGGTTACAAGAAGTTCCGGGGTTACAGTTGATTGATATGGATACGCTGCAGAAAATTACCGAAAAAAATCAGAATGAGCGGGAAAAACTGGCGGCAGACTGTGAACAGGTGATTGAAGAAAAGGTGCAGGAGACGATGGAATGGCTTTTGTTGAGCCGTGTGGATGGCACGATTGAGACGTTGCAGAAACGGTGTTCACAGATTGAGACGGACAGTTATGAATATTTGAATCGAAAAATTTCTCTGAATCACAGAGAGCAGAAATTATTGAAAAAGGTGCTTCACGCTTCTTTGCAGCGCTTGATTCGTGAGCCGATTCAGGAATTAAAGCAGTTGGGGGACGAAGAAAAGCAGAAAGAGTACCAGAATATCTTAAAAACATTATTCCGAATTGATAAAGATAACTAAAAGTATAAGCGTGACCTTATACTTTTATTGAAAATAACTATAAGCAAAACATTATAATATTGCATGGAATATATTTACAAAGTTATACCTCGGTGTTACAATAATCTCAAAGAGAGGGATCGTATACGAAACAGGGTTTGTTTACGGGGCGGTTTCAAAAACAAAAAATGATTGGAGGACACAAGGTTGAAAAAACAGTTTTGTAAAACAATGAGTTATGTGATGACGGCAGCATTGCTTCTTGGCGTGTCAATGCCATCTTCACCGGCAGCAGCAAAGAAAAAGGCACCGAAACTTAGCACAAAGAAAGTAAGTATTTCGGTGGGACAGAAAAAGACGATTAAGCTGAAAAATGGAAAGAAAGCAGTTTGGTCCATTAAGTCAGGCAAAAAGGTTGTTAGTCTTTCGAAGAAAAAGAAAACAAGTGTTGTAGTAAAAGGTAAGAAAGCCGGAAAGGCAGTTGTATTAGCAAAAGTTGGAAAGAAAAAACTGACTTGCAAAGTTACTGTTAAGGCAAAGAAGCCGGCAGTTACAAAAGTACCGGCAGTTACTGCTACACCAAACACAAATAAACCAAGTACGGCACCGACAGCAACACCAACCGCAACACCAACCGCTGTAGTACCGACACCAACCGCTACTGCAAAACAGGGCGAGGCAGTAAAAGACATCACAATTGATATGACAAAAGTTGGCGATACCGAATTCAGTTCTTCACCGGCAACGATTAATTTTAGCAGCCAGTTGGATTCTCGTTTTGATTTGGCTTATTTTAAGGAAGTAAAAATTGGCTATGAACTTACTTTTGAAGGTGAAGACACTTCCAAATTAACAGCTGGTAAAATTGCTGTAGCAGGTACAACAGATCAGTTGACAGGATTTGAGGATGGCGTAGCATATACCTATAATATGGCAGCAGGAGCCACATCTGTATCGGTTCCATTTGATGAAAAATTAACCGGTCCCGCTGTTGGATTAAATATTCAGCCAATGGACAAAAATGCCAGCTATGGTTGGCCGGAAACGTTGAAATCCGTTAAGATTACAAGTATTGAATTTGTTGCCAGAGCAGGAGCTACTTATCCGGCAGAAGGAGCAAGCAAACCAACACCAAAACCAACAGTAGCACCGGAATTTGAATCTTCTGAGTTCAAATATGATGGTCTTGATCAGAATTGGATTAACAAAAACATTGACCCTGAGAAACCGGTTGTTGCATTGTCATTTGATGATGGCCCGGGAGGTTATTCGGAATTTGTTGATTATGGTATGCAGATTCAGAGGGCTTTGACAGCAGCAGGCGCTCATGCAACATTCTTCTACATCGGTGCTCATATTGAGCATGATGAGGATTCCAGAAATGAAGTTCTTGCAGCGAAAGAGGCTGGATTTGAGGTGGCAAACCACTCGTATGATTCCAATGGATTGAATAGTGCTGAACCAGAGGTAATCAAAGAGAAGATTGCGAAGACAGATGCACTTCTTTCTGAAATCACCGGATACAAACACTTCTTGTTCCGTGCACCAAACGTTGCTTACAGTCAGGCGATGTATGCAGTAATTGAGAAACCATTTATTGATGTTTCGATTTGGAGTCAGGATTATCAGAATTCTACAACAAAGAAAAATTTGGTAGACAATGTAATCAACAACTTAAAAGATGGCGGTATCATTAACATGCATTCCGTTCATGAAAAAACAGCACAAGCAGTTCCGGAAATTCTGGAGCAGTGCAAAGACAAAGGATATCAGGTTGTTAGTGTTTCTGAGTTGTTTGCGATTAAAGGCAAAAAACTTATGACAGGTGTGAAATACAATAACGCTGAATAAGATGTGAAAATGGATTGTTGAAAAGCAGGGCTGTTATAATAAAATAGTCTAAAGATGGCAAAAGAAGTTTGTTCGTTATTAACGAATGGAACTTCTTTTGCTATTTTTATTTTATAGAGAGACATGCCGCTCTTTGGTTGCGGCGTCTCGTTATCTGTGATAAAATAGGGTAAATGGCGTGAAAGGAGCATGCATATGACAGGGATTGTTTTTGAAGGTGGGACATTTCGACCGATTTTTAGCTGCGGTGTGATGGATGCACTGTTGTCAGAGAATATATTACTGCCTTACTGTATTGGTGTTTCCGCTGGAATCGCGGATGGCGTTTCGTATATTTCTAAACAGCCACAGAGAAATCTGGAAATTATGCAGAAGTACCGTAATGATAAGCGATATATGAGCCGCAGCAACTGGAAAAAAAATAAAAGTATTTTCGGACTGGATTTTGTTTTTGGAGAAATTCCGGACCACTTAATTCCATTTGATTGGGACACCTTTCGTTCATATGAGGGAACTTGTCTGGTTGGTGTGACAAATGCAAAAACCGGACAGATTGAGTATAAAAACGCAATGGATATGGATGAGAAATTTACAATGCTTCGTGCAACCTGTGCACTGCCGATGTTTTTCCCGGCGATTGATTTGGACGGGCAGAAGTATTACGATGGCGGGCTGGTTGACCCGATTCCGTTTAAAAAAGCGTTAGATGACGGTTGTGACAAATTAATTGTTGTGCTTACGCAGCCACGCGGTTTTGTGAAACGTTATGGCAAATATGATAAAATGGGTGCCAGAATGCTAGGACATAAATATCCGGAGATTAAGCGCGTGATTATGGAGAGACCGGACCACTACAATGCCATGGTCAAAGAGTGTGAGGCACTAGCAAAAGAGGGAAAAGTGTTGATTTTACGGCCGAACCATTTGTTGAACAGTTTTGAAAGTGATGTGCGGAAACTGGAAATGGCTTATTGGCATGGTTACCGCATGACAAAAGAAAAGATGAAAAAAATCAAGAGATTTATTGAGGAATAAAGGAGATTGCAAATGAAACAACAAAAGCAGCAAAAAGAATATGGGAAAAAGTTTTTTGTGCCAATTTTACTTATACTGGCAGTGCTTCCATTGATTACCAATGCACATATTTATGATAATGGATTGAGTAAACAATTATGGTCATCGGCAAATGGTCAGGTGACGGATTTCTTTTTGTATTATAAATCACATTTTCTGATGATACTGGGTGCTATTGTTACGGTGATTTTGGCATATTGGCTTTGTACTGGTGAAAATGGCAGATTGTTTGATAAAAATGCGTGGATTCCGTTGGTTCCGGCATCGGTGTTTGCCCTGTTTTCGCTGTTTTCGGCGATGGGAGCGGTGCATGCAGAGGACGCTTTCCTAGGTGGTTATGAGCAGTTTGAGGGCGTGTTTGTCCTTCTTATTTATGTAATTTGTTTTATGTTTGTGTACGGTTACGTGAAGAAAGAAGAGGTAGTGGAGTGGCTTCTTAACGGACTCACTGCCGGTTCTTGTGTTGTCAGTATTCTTGGTGCATTTCAAACGTTTGGTTTGGACTGGATTCAGAGTGCATGGGCAAGACCTTTGGTTACGACTGAACTGGCTGGCAGAAGTGGATTTAATATTAAATTGACATTTGGTAAGGGGATGGCATATTCTACACTTCACAATCCGAACTATGTTGGTTCATATGTAGCGGTTGTTTTACCGATTACGATTCTTTTGCTTTTTACGGCAAAGAAAATGACATTTCGTGTACTGGCTCTGATATCTACCGTTTGCCAGCTGGTTATGCTGTATGGCTCACAGTCATTGACCGGACTGATTGGTGTTGCCGGAGCTGTTCTTGCAGCATTGATTTTTCTGCTTCCGTATGCGAAAAAGCATCTGCTTGTTTCGGCTGGAGCGGTTGTTGTGTGTATTGCTGCGGTGGTCTGCGTGCTCGTTGCAAAACCCGGCATTTTAAACCGATTTACGGGCAGCGAGGGAGAAAAAACGACGAATACCATTTCGTCCATTCAGACAGAGAAAAATTCGTTTGAAATTGTGACTGGCAGCGGAAAGACGGTTGTAGGAGAGTTTACTTCGACTGACAGTATCGGTTCCTTTTCCTTGAAGGATAAAAAGGGAAAAACACTGGAAACTGTGACAAACAATAATGTTGTGACGATTGCAGAAAAAGGATATGAAAAGATTAAATTTTCGGCAGCTGCTGTTGAAGTTGATAAAACAACGATTCCATGTCTTGAAATTGGTGCAGATGGAAAAACGTGGGATTTGGTAAAAAAAGATAATAAACTTTTGTATTATAATCCGCAGGGGCGCTTGGATAAGCTGAGAAAAGTGGATTCGATTGGCTTTGAAAATAATTACGATTTTGCGACCCGCCGTGGTTATATTTGGTCACGTACATTTCCAATGCTTAAATCAACGGCCTTGATTGGTGTTGGTGCGGATAATTTTGTATATGAATTTCCGAACAATGATTATGTGGGAAAAGTGAATTCTGAGTTTAATGCACAGCTTATTACGAAACCGCATAATATGTATCTTCAGATTTGGACGCAGGACGGTATGTTTGCCTGTCTGGCATTGATTGCTTTGTATGTGATGCTTGTTATTGCAACATGGAAAAATTGCATGAACGCAGAGAAAAAGACATGGCTTCACAAAACAGCAATGGCAATTTTTTGTGGTGCCAGTGGTTACATGGTGGTTGGTCTTGCAAATGATTCAAGTGTATGTGTGGCGCCTTTGTTCTGGATTCTTATGGGACTCGGATTTGCCGTAAATCATATGATAAAATGTAGTAAAGTAGAAGAGGAAGAACAGTAAAATACGGAGGTGATTGTATGGCTCGGAGATGCAGTGTGGAAAGAGCAAACAAACAGATTGGCGGTTTTGCCAGTGCAAAGAAAAATATGGTGATTCAGTACGAAGGACGTGAACGTTCGACAAAGCATTTGTTGGAACTGATTCACGATGATGTTTTAACAAAAGGTGTTGCAGAAGAGGAAATTGAACAGCTTGATATTTACGTGAAACCGGAAGAACAAGCAGTTTATTATGTGGTGAATCAGAAAATTGAAGGCCAGATTGCATTCTAAAAGGATGTGGGACAAGAATGTCGGAAAGGAAGGAAATTATGGCAACGGTTTATGTAATTGCAAACCAAAAGGGCGGTATTGGTAAGACGACAACCGCTACAACATTAGCAGGGATTTTGAATCAGAAAGGAAAAACTTTATTAATTGATGCGGATCCGCAGGGAAACAGCACAAGTACCTATCAGGCAGCAATTGAGGATACGGCAACTCTTTATGATGTCATGGTTGATGAGGACCCGGTGCCGCTTGATGAGGCGGTTCAGCATATGGAGAACGGAGATATTGTAGCTTCGGACCCACTGCTTGCCAAGGCGGGAAAACTTTTAGATGGAAATGTGGAAGGAATGTACCGCTTGCAGGATGCACTTGAAATGTTAGACGGCTATGATTACATCGTAATTGACACAGCCCCATCTCTTGATATTGTATTGTACAACTGTTTGATTGCTGCGGATGAAGTGATTATCCCGGTCACGGCGGATGCCTTTGCACTGCAGGGACTAACAAAACTCAGTGATACAATTCATGCTGTTCAAAAGCGTCAGAACCGCAATTTGCAGATTGCCGGCCTTTTGCTTGTGAAGTATGCCGGCCGCTCCAATTTGGAAAAAGATGTACGTCAGGAAATCGAGGAAGTTGCCACACAGCTTGGCACTAAATTGTTCCCAACTGCAATTCGTGAGTGCGTCAAAACAAAAGAAGCGCAGCTGAAAAAACGTCTGCTCAGTGACTACGCACCAAACTGTACTACGATGCAGGATTACAACCAGTTTGTCGAAGAATTGCTTGGAAAGTAAGATACATAAATAGAATATCTTGTGTTATGTAAGGATGTCAGGGACAAGTTTTTGTTTGGCTCGGGCATCCTATTTTATTGTTTATTTTCCAATGTCGTATTCTCTCATAAGTTCTTTTTGATAGTCAGTATCTACCATGGCACGCTGCATGTCTTCCAAACGGTTGTCCTCTAGTAAATGGAGATTTAAGGTGTTAATTTCATGGATGCCGCGAGCTTCACCGCGTTCTTCACCGATAGCGATGCCGCGTTCCTCACCAATAGCAATCCCGCGAGTTTCACCACGTTCTTCATACATATCTAAAAGTACACACATATTGATATGACCTCCTTTTTCGTTTTGTTTATCGATTAACTGCTTTGCCTTTATGTAACGGTCGTCATTTGCGACAGCGGCCAGCCAGTCTAAAAAGGCTTCTGGATGGTCAAGTTTAAAATCCGTCGTGCGGAAAAAAGATTCTAATTTCTCTTTGTCATTTTTGCATGACAAATATCGGACAATGTATTTAAAGTCGGAGTGATACATCTGCATCGTGGACTCGGATTGATTGGCTAAGTTGATAATACCAATTGAATGGGGTGAAATCCACTTCTCAAATTCCTCACGCATATCGTCGGGGATGTTAAGCACATCCTGTAACTGCTTCGGCTTTTTCCATTCTTTCTGACTGTAATTCAAAACAAGCGTAATAACCGGATCCAGCTTTTGAGTATCATGAATCCCCTTGGTAATAGGAGATGGATACGTCTGTTGCTGTCGATTTGTCTCTTTGATTGTCCTAACCTGTTCCATATATTTTGCATGTTGATATCCCATGTCGCGGACGGGCATAATGTTATTGATATCGCTCTGGTTTTCCAAACAGACAAAGAAGCGGGTGTTATATTTTTTGTTACACTTCATCGGTACCTCCATCTGCAGTTGTTTCAGTTTGTTGTCAGAAGAGAACTTGGTAATCAGTTCACCGGGTTCTCGTGATAATTCGTTCGCAGATATATAATGTCTGCCGCCAAATAAGTTTACATTAACGATGTCGGAAAAAACATCTTTGTATTGTAATAAGCTCTTTTCAGCCAAATCTTTACTTCCCAATAGCAAACCTCCTTTACTATACGCCGATGCCGTATTCTTTCATAAGTTCTTTTTGATAGTCAGTATCTACCATGGCACGCTGCATGTCTTCCAAACGGTTGTCGTCTAGTAAACGGAGATTTAAGGTGTTAATTTCATGGATGCCGCGTTCTTCGCCGATAGTGATACCGCGTTCCTCACCAATGGCAATCCCGCGAGTTTCGCCACGTTCTTCATACATATCTAAAAGTACACACATATTGATATGTCCTCCTTTTTCGTTTTGTTTATCGATTAACTGTTTTGCCTTTATGTAACGGTCGTCATTTGCGACAGCGGCCAGCCAGTCTAAAAAGGCTTCTGGATGGTCAAGTTTAAAATCCGTCGTGCGGAAAAAAGATTCTAATTTCTCTTTGTCATTTTTGCATGACAAATATCGGACAATGTATTTAAAGTCGGAGTGATACATCTGCATCGTGGACTCGGATTGATTGGCTAAGTTGATAATGCCAATTGAATGGGGTGAAATCCACTTCTCAAACTCCTCACGCATATCGTCGGGGATGTTAAGCACATCCTGTAACTGCTTAGGCTTTTTCCATTCTTTTTGGCTGTAATTCAAAACAAGTGTAATAACCGGATCCAGTTTTTGAGCGTCATGAATCTCCTTGGTAATAGGAGACGGATAAGCCTGCTGCTGTCGATTTGTTTCTTTGATTGTCCGAACCTGTTCCATATATTTTGCATGTTGATACCCCATGTCGCGGACGGGCATAATGTTATTGATATCGCTCTGGTTTTCCAAACAGACAAAGAAGCGGGTGTTATATTTTTTGTTACACTTCATCGGTACCTCCATCTGCAGTTGTTTCAGTTTGTTGTCAGAAGAGAACTTGGTAATCAGTTCACCGGGTTCTCGTGATAATTCGTTCGCAGATATATAATGTCTGCCTCCGAATAAATTTACATTAAGGATGTCGGAAAAAACATCTTTGTATTGTAATAAATTCTTTTCAGCTAAATCTTTACTTCCCAATAGCATGCCTCCTTTTATCAAATAGAAATAACAAGGAGAACGGTTTTGCTCCCACCCTTGTTTGTAAATATACTAGCACGCAATGGAGAAAAAGTCAATATATTTTATTACAATCGTAAAGCGACTTGCGCCCGCTTGAAAGAAAGTTAAAAACAGCATAAAGGGCGAAAAAAAGTAAGAAAAAAGAGGCGCAAAACGACTTGATGATGAAGAGGGGCGTATTGCGCTGAAAGTTTTTGAAAAGTGAAAAAAGTGGGGGTGGTCAGATTACGGAAAAAACAGAATCACAGTGCAAGGTTTCTGGTGGTGATACAGTTGGAGGTTTAATTGGTAAAACACAGTATGTTAATAGTTGGAGAGATGCTTCATATACCACTTGCAAATTGGACGGGACAAATTAGGGAGGAATACTGTTTGGATGTTTTCCAACCACAGATTATAATTGTTCCGACGTAAAAGTATATTATCCAAAAGAATGTTATGAGGAAAAGGGATGGCAGGATACCGGTTGTGACTTGAATGGGGGCGGCAGTACGAAAAATTATTTTACAAATGCCGCGAGACCAAAGGAATCCGTTTTGATGTCGTAGCAATTGCTGACCGTGCTTTTTATAAAAACAGAAAAATTCGCCGTGCTCTAATTGGCACGAACATAAAGTCAATCGGGAAAATGGCGTTCTACGGTACAAAGCAGTTGAGGTACATAGATATTAGAACGAAAAAACTGAAAGCCATTGGCAAAAAAGCGTTTATTGGAATTTATCCGGCGGCGAAAATTAAAATTCCTCGTACGAGAAAGAAAAAGTACATCAAATTACTTGCCAATAAATACGGTTAAATGAAAAAGCAGAGAGTTCACAAAATGGAATTCTCTGCTTTTCCCTTGGTGTTACATTTAAAAATTGCTGCCGTTCCAGCCCCAGTCGTTCACACCGTGGTAAGTGACATAAACTTGATTTCCCGGGATGGAAAGCTCTTCACTTAAAATGTCGCAAATAACTTTTGTCATTTCTGAATAGGCAGACGGAGATGCCTGACCAAACAGACTGACAGAAACATATGCTCCCTTGTCCAATTTCGAACCGCCCATGTACAAATCGTAATTATCTTCAAATCCAACCATCAGATACGTTTCCGATTTGTTTAAAATTTGGATAGCCTCACCAAGTTTTGTTTGGATAGCTTCCTCTTTTTCCGGGGTGAGCGATACGGTAATTTTTGAATCAATAAATGGCATAAAAGTACCTCTCTTTCTTTTTTATGATATAAGTCAAAGGGATTCCAGAAATTTAAGCATAGAACTTAACTGTGTACCATTTAAGCGCTCTGCATAGCGGAGTAAGCGAAACCTCGTTTCATTCAAATGAACAGAAGTGGTGTCTTCCTCCATAAAAAATTCAGACATCGAAATATTAAATGCGTTACATATTTTTTGCAAAGAGGGAATGGACGGCAATGTGTTTTTTCGATACCAGGCTGAAATCGTTGATTGGGTGATGCCGGACTGCTGGGATAGTTGATACTCGGTCCAGCCACGCTCCAGCCGTAATTCCACGATACGGTCTAATACATTCATTGTCAAACCCCTTTCTTAGGTAAATTCATAAATAATATTATACTTGGTATTGCAAAATAAAGCAGTGTAAAATAACGTAATTAAATAACGTAAATATGAAATCTGTAAAGAGCAATGTATTAGGGGAGGAGTTTTGGCTGAGATAAAAAAACGGAAAGCAATTTTGACGAGGGGGCGTATACTAAAAAAATGCAGTGGGGACTTTTTCTTTCATAGATTACCAATATATGTTATAATGACCTTTGAAAAATGAGGGGAAATAGGATATGAAATTATTGTTTGTACTTGTTGGACTAATTTTGTTTTGCAAAGGAATTGAAAAAGGCAGTAATTGGTTGTTCTTTGGTGGATTGATATTAATGATGTCCTTTTTGATGTGGCAGCTTTTCGATAACTGGTTTTTGGTTTCGCTGTTGGCGTAGACGGACACGGAGGCAGAGAGAACTAAGGTGTGGAAAAGAAAGGAGAGTTTGAATTTGAAAATTGCTACATATAATATATGGAATTCAGAAAGTGGAATGCCATATAGAATTAAATATATAGTAAATGAAATAAAATTAATAAATGCTGATGTGATATGTCTTCAGGAGGTATCAAGTAGAAAATTGGCTGAAGGTATTGCAGCAAATGCGGATTATCCCTATTGGTATTTTGATAATTATCCAGATAATGAGGAAGGGTTATGTATAATGGCGAAAATGCCCTTTTTAGAATGTGAGACATGGATAGGCGAAGCAAATGCAATTTATTGTTCATTTTTTTATAATTCTCAAAAAATAGCGGTTGTGAATGTTCATCTTCCGTGGGATAGTGTATTAATCAGAGAGCATCAAATTATAAAAATTGTCAATGCAGTGGATAAAAAAACATACGATTATGTTTATATGGCGGGTGACTTTAATTGTAGTGATTTCTCGGATGTACAGCGGTTTTTATTAGGAGAATGTACGTTGAATAATTGTGAAGCCTTACCGTGTTGGTTTGATTTGGCATCTGCATATGCGGAAATTACTGAAAAAAAAGCTGAGAATACTCTTGATTTTCGGAAAAATCCTAGATTTAAAGGAAATACGGTAGAGACAAATTCAAGATTTGACAGAATTTTATTGCAAAATACATATCCGCAGCAATTTCCCGTTTTGAGCAGGTGCAACGTATTTGGCACAGCAATTTATGAAGATATAGCATTGGCAGCAAGTGATCATTATGGTGTAGTAGTAGAAATGGAATAATTTTAGGATGGTGTTATTATGTATGAGGATATTTGGAAAAAATTATACTGTGAAGCAAGAAAAGTGCAAAAAGAGAGAGTGATTTCTCCGTTTATAGAGGCAGGGGGTGTTGCAGCTGCACTTTTGACTAAGAAAGGTAGTATTTATGTTGGAGTTTGTATTGATATGGTCTTAAGTCAATATAGTGGACACCGAAAGTGCGACTTTTACGCCGCACCTTC
>OLFX01000873.1_pt1 | contig 42025 bp, 33 predicted proteins | sample 1605091 | NCBI WGS metagenome assembly OLFX01 (sample SAMEA3888906, study PRJEB22519) | human gut metagenome | biome: human gut; feature: human-associated habitat; material: faeces | place: Denmark | collected 2012 | reverse complement strand
CCGCTGTGCGGGATTCAGGCAGGCAAAATCACCTGGGAGAGTAGGACGTTGCCGGTGTGGAGGAGCACATTCCATGTCACAAAGGGGCGTATACGGGAAGGAACGGGATAACGCGGGATAGGCTGGAACGACCAGCCGGAACGCAAGGCATAAAGGAGGGCGGCGGATGATTCCAAGCTGGGCGCACGACGTAAAGCCGGAGAAAATCATGCGGCAGATCTGCAAAATTTGTCTGTCGGACGGTCGGATTCTCGACCCGTTTGCCGGAAGCGGTTCGACGCTGGCGGCAGCAGAGCGGGAAGGATATGCTTTGGAAAGCAGGACATTGTCCCTCTCCGACAAAGGACAAGCGATCTTGACGAAAAAACATGTCGATGATACAATAGATCCGTTTTAAGATGGAAAATGAATGGATTTAGGGCTATGAAACACGTTTTTTGTTCAGCGATAATTGTTTTTTTGCTGTTTGTAGATATCTTGCTTGCCATAACCTTTGGCTGGGTGCGGCAGGCGTTCGGCGGCGTATCCATGGAGGAATTGATTTTCCATTTAAAAGTTCCGCTTCAGGGAACGGACATCAGCTCTTTTGTTTCTTTTTTCCGAGGAGCATTGCTCCCATCTATCGGCATATTTGCGTTGATGATGGCGGTTTGGGGAAGGATGCGCCGTGAAAAAAGGCAGGGGATAAACCATCGTATCAGATGGAAGCGCATTGTTGTCGGCATCTGGGTCGTGGAATGTGTGGTCATGGGACATTATTTTTCCATGGGAAAGTATTTCTATAATCAAATAACGGCAACATCATGGCTGGAAGACAACGCCATACAACCGGATGAAGCGCTGCTGACGTGGCCGGAGAAGAAACGAAATCTGATTTATATTATGATGGAATCGATGGAGGCTTCATTTGCATCCAAGCGGGACGGTGGGATGTATGATGTGGGTTTAACGCCGGAACTGACCGAAATGGCAAAGAATAACTTGTCGTTTTCTGATCAAAAGGATACGCTGGGCGGCGCATTCCCGATCGATGGCGCGACATGGACAATGGGCGCAATGTTTGCGCAGACCAGCGGATTGCCACTTAAACTCGGCATCGAATTAAATTCGATGGATCAGTATTCGGCTTTTTTTCCAGGCGTAACGACTTTGGGTGATCTGCTGGAGCGGGCCGGATATCACAATATTCTGATGATCGGATCGGATGCGACCTTTGGCGGGCGCAGAAATTATTTTACTCAGCACGGCAATTATGAAATCAACGACTACGTTTGGGCAAAAGAGAACGGAAAAATTCCGAAAAACTATTCCGTTTTTTGGGGTTTTGAAGACCGACGGCTGATCGAAATGGTGAAAGAAAAACTGTTGGAAGTTTCAGAGGAGGATGTGCCGTTTAACCTGACGATGCTGACCGTGGATTCACATTTTCCGGACGGATATCGTTGTGAATTGTGTGAAAAGACGTATGACACCGACTATAAGGATGCGATTGCCTGCTCAAGCCGACAGATCGCGCAGCTCGTGGCATGGATTCAACAGCAGGATTTCTATGCGAATACGACGGTGATTGTGACGGGCGATCATCTGTCCATGTCTGCGGAGATAGAAAAGGAGCTGGGCGGATACAGCCATCGCCGCGTGTATAACTGCTTTCTCAATGCAGCGGCAGCGCCTGTGAAGACTCAGGAACGCGTGTTTACGGCGATGGACATGTTCCCGACGACGCTTGCCGCGTTGGGCGTTCAAATCGAGGGGGACAGGCTGGGAATCGGAACCAACCTTTTCGGAACAAGACAAACGCTGGCGGAAGAACTGGGCTTTGAAACCTACGAACAGGAAATTTCGCGGCATTCCAGCTTTTTTGACAGTTTGGCATATTAAGGGGCTGTCAGGCTTATTAGCCTGACAGCCCTTTGTTATAATCACTTAGCTGCCGGATGTTTAGCTTAAGGGATTTTCAAAAAAGTCAATTCTCAAAGACATCAAAACCAGCGGTGATATCCAGATCGATGTCATTGGATTCCAACGTATAAGGCAGATAATTCTTTGCCCCGGTAGAATCGTTTGTCAGGATGACATAACCGTTGCAAATGGTATATTTTCCGGTTGTTTCCAAACCGTGACAGGAAAGAGAATACGTATTTTTGGAGAATTCAATTCGATAGGAAAGGTTATTGACATAGAAATCCCAGTAATAGCCGTTTACGTATTTGCGAATTTTATTTTTTGTAGAAGAATCGGCTTCTTTCAGCGCATGGACCTGTTTGGCATAGCCGTCGGGATCGACAAGCTTGGCGATGGTAAGATTTCAACTGGGAAAGAGAAAAACATACACACATAATATATGCTGATTTGAATACGAAAACAGCAATGCAGCTTAAAGAATGGATGTACGATTTCCCGACGAATAAAAAAAGAGCGCCAATCTTTTGATTGACAGCTTCTTTTATGCCTGGGTTGTTTTTTGCAATAAAGCGACCATTTCCGCATCGGCAGGGCACAGCGCATAACCATCCAGCTGCGCTTCTGTGATCCAGCGGATATCGTGATGTTCAAGCTTTTGCGGTTCGTCGTCCGTCTCAGCCCGAAAGAGCGTCAAGTGAATGGTAATATCCGGATAAACGTGCGTGACATCGATCAACGGTTCATGAACGATGAGCGAAACGCCCAGTTCTTCCCGGCATTCGCGGCGGAGGGCCTGCTCCCGTGTTTCACCCGGTTCGACTTTGCCGCCGACAAATTCCCACATCAGCGGGCGGGAATTTGTCGCGGCGCGCTGGCAGAGCAGAAATGTGTCGCCCCGGCAGATTTTCGCGGCGACGACTTCGAGGATGGTTTCGGATTGTGCGGTCATGGAGCGTTCCTTTCTGTCATTGCGCCGGCGTCTCTTTTTCATCCGCCATATGCAGGGTGAATGTGAAGCAGCTTCCCTTTCCCGGTTCGCTGGTGACGCTCATTTCTTCGCCGAGATGCTTCATGATTTCATAGGCGATGGCGAGGCCAAGCCCCGTGCCCTTGCTGTGATGCGATTTATCGACTTTATAGAAACGATCAAACACGTGAGGCAGATCCGCCGCGGGAATGCCGACGCCCGTGTCGGTGACGCGGATGCGGACGACCTGATCCTCCGTGCAGGCGCTCAGCGTAACGGTTCCGCCTTCCGGCGTATACTTGAACGCGTTATCCAGCAGCGCAATGAGCACCTGCTGGGTGCGATCCGGATTGCCGACGACATTCGGCAAATCCTTCGGCACGTCGTAGACGAAGGTCTGCTGATAATCCTCGGCATAGGCGGAATAGGTTTCGTGAATGAGGTCAAGCAGCGGAAGGGGCGCAAAGACGCTGCGGGAGAGCGAAGCCGTGCCGCTTTGCAGGCGGGAAAGCTCCAGCATATCGTTGACCAGCCGCGACAGGCGCATGGTTTCGCGGAGAACGACGTCGTAAATCTGCTGGCGCTGTTCTTCGGTCTTGACCAGACCGTCGCGCAGCGGCTCGATCAGCGCGCGCATGGCGGTCAGCGGCGTGCGCAGCTCATGCGAAACGTTGGCCACGTAATCGCGGCGGGTCTGTTCCAGCCGCTCGGCGCTGGTCACGTCGGAAACGATTCCGACGCAGCCGCTCACTTCGCCGCTTTGCGTGAGCAGCGGCGAGACGGAGATGTGCAGCGCGACGTCGCCCTGCCAGATGGTCTTTTTAACGGCCTGAGCCGAGGAAAGCGCTTCGTCGAACATCGCAAAAACGTCCGGCGCGGCGGCGCGCACGTGATTGGCGTTTGAATCCAGATTCAGAAGGTTGTAAACCGCGGGGTTGATCAGCGTAGTCGCGCCTTTTTCATCCACGGCGATGATGCCTTCGGAAAGGCCGTTAATCAGGCTTTGCAGGCGGTTTCGCTCCATTTGCAGAGAAGAAATGGTGCGGCCCAGTTCGCTGGAAAGATAGTTGAGCGCGCGGCCCAGCTCGCCATATTCGTCGTTGGAGGCATCCTCCGCGCGGACGGTCAGATCGCCGCCCGCCATGGTCAGGGCGACGGTGCGCATGCGCGAGATCGGCCGCACCATGCGGGAGGCAAAAAACAGGACGATGGGAAGCATCAGCAGCGCGACCAGCAGCAGCGAAAGCGCCAGCGTGTTGGTGAGCGCCTGCATGCCGCCCATGATTTCCGTCATGGACTGCGCCATGAACACCGCGCCGATGACGTCGTCCATGAACGTGATGGGCACGGCGACGACGACGAGCTTGCCGCTCATGATTTCTTCGGTGGAGTCGGTTTCGGGCGCTTTGCCGCGGTTTTCGCTCAGGTCGTCCATGACGCCGCTGGACTGTGTGGATTTGTGTTGGCCTGAATTGGCGGAGACGCTCAGATCCTCCATGCTGCCCACGTGCGTGGCAACCTCGCCGGAGAGCACCTGCGGCAGCATGGAGCCGCTGAGCTTGGCGGGCAGACGGCCGACGCGCCGCCCCTCGATCTGCTGGGTGCGGATGAGCGTATCGCCGTTGGCATCGACGACCCAGACGGTTGCCTCCCATTGGGAGGTGCTGCGGCCGATGAGCGGCACGAGATACGTGGAGGAAAGCTCGCCGCGCAGCGTGCTTTCAATATAACCGGCGATGATTTGCCCCTTGGGAATCAGGTCGCTGATTTTATTGCTGGCGAAAATCTGCGGCGAAACGACGGTGTAAATGCCCGTAATCAGCAGGGCGAAGAGCACCACCGTGCCATAAACCAGCACCAGCACGCGGCGGAAAGAAGCGCTGTGGCGTTTGGGATTATGGGGAAGGACGGCGTGCTTTTGCGCACGGGAATCGTCTGACTGCGTGCGGATGGTTTTGGGCAGATTCATGCTTCGGCCTCGAATTTATAACCCACGCCGTAAACGGTGATGATATCCCATTTCTGGCCCATTTCATCGCACGAGAGTTTCTGGCGCAGGCGCTTGATATGGGTATCGACCGTGCGCGTATCGCCGAAGAAATCGTAGCCCCAGATACGGGAGAGGATTTGTTCGCGGTCAAACACGCGGCCCGGATGGCTGGCCAGCAGATAGAGCAGCTCGACCTCGCGCGGGGTGCAGGCGATGCTCTGCCCGGCAAGTTTGACGCTGTAACGTTCCGGCTGAATTTCCAGCGAACCAAAGGTCAGCGTGGTCAGCTTTTCTTCCTGCGCGGTGTCCGGCGCGGCACAGGTGCGGCGCAGAACGGCCTTGATGCGGGAGACGACCTCGCGCGGGCTGAACGGCTTGACGATGTAATCGTCCGCACCCATTTCAAGTCCCAAAATGCGGTCGATTTCCTCGCCGCGCGCGGTCAGCATGATAATGGGCAGCTGGCTGTCCTTGCGGACGGCCTGGCAGACCTCCATGCCGGTCATGCCGGGCATCATCTGATCCAGAAGCATCAGATCGTAATGCTCCTTTTTGATCATTTCCAGCGCCTGCTTGCCGTCGTAGGCGGAATCATGCAGAAAATCTTCATGATCCAGATAGAGAGAAAGCGACTGATGGACAATCGGGTCATCGTCGCAAATCAAAATACGCGTCGTTTTGCTCATGGCGATCACCTCATTATTTACAGGGGATTTTGTGGGGCTTTGCCCCACGCCCCGGCAGGGAGCCTGGTTCCCTGCACCCTTCCTTCGTATATCGCTTAGCGATACACGGACTTCATTCTCATTTTAGCGGATGCGAATGTCAAAATTGTGAAGCTAAGCGGAATAAAATACGAATTTAAAGCTGGAAGGCGCGTAAGCCACAGGTTCCCGCAGGGGGGCGGAACCCCAATATCTTTCTTTTACAGCACCGGCAGCACCGCCAGACGAATGACGGCCTCCGCATAGGGCACGAGTTCCGCGTCAAAGGCTTTGGCGACGTCCGCGTCGCTGAGCACAATCGGCGGCTGGTCGCAGCTGGCGGCGCGCATGCCCCATCGCGGAAGCGGCGCGACGCGGGCGGCAAGCACGACGGAACCGTCCATGTGTTCCACCACGCGGATTTCCTCCCCGCCGACGAGCGCGACGGCAAAGCCGATTTCCGCGCTGAGCGTATCTTCGTGCTCGACGGTTTTGGGCGCGTAGGCGAAGCGGAGCGGGCCGCGCGCGACGCTCACCGCCTGATGGAACGCGGGCAGTCTGCGAACGGCCATCGGCAGGGTCAACAGAATCTCGTCGCCATCCTGCCAGTCGCGGTTGAGGGTGACGAAACCGCCCGCCTGTGCGGGGAGAATCTCGCCATCCACGGCGACGGTCGCGCCGTTTGCCCATTCGGGAATGCGCAGATGAATCGGGAACGCCGCTTTCGTATCGGTATGAACCGTGATATGCACGCTGCCGCTGGCGGGATAATCGCTTTCCACATCGACCCGCACGGACGCACCGGAAAGGCGGTAGCGCACCGAGCAGGGCGCATAGCCCATCGCGCACAGGCCGTCGTCGCGGGAGATCATCCACTGCGCCTGCACGAAGCGCGGCCACGCGCTCAGCAGCGAACAGAGCGCGTCGCCGTCTTCAAGGCTGAAAAGCCCGGCGTCCTCGCCGCACAGCGGGAAACGCGCCGCGCGGGAGAGCATCGCCTGATTGGCCTGCTGTATCGGCTGAACGCCGCGTCCATCCGGAGAGAATGCCGCGTCGATGGTGTTGTACATCAGGGTTTCCAGCTGATCTGCGCCGAATTCGCCGCCCGGACAGGCGAGCAGGGTTTCCAGCGACGCGGCCAGCTCGCACGCGCTGACCGCCGAAACGCCGCGGCTGGGATGCGTGCCGCCCAGCAGGGGATCGGCCGTCACGCCGCCGCCCGCCGCGCCGTGCGCCTTGTTGAGCCGCGCAAGGCCCGCTTCCGGCGCGGAAAGGTGCTTGCCCGAACCGGTCAGCACGCCGCAGAGCGCGCTGACGCGCAGACCTTCGCACAGGTTTGCGCCGGAGGCGCTGCGCAGCAGGTGATGGGTGTAGCCGGATTCATCCTCGTGCGCCAATGCGTCAAGCAGCTCCTGCGCGGTGAACGAGCGGGAAATCGGCGTGCGATAGGGGAACGCGTGGAACAGCGAGGTGTAATCCGCGCCCTGGCTGACGAGCATCATCAGCACGGAGAGGATCGCCTTCTGCCCGGTGATGTTGTAGAGCAGGATGCCCGCTTCCATCGTGTCGGCGGTGTGCATCGCGTCCTCGGCGGACAGGGAGCGCACGCGGAGGGTGTCGTGCAGATACTTCATATAGCGCAGCATGAAGGTCAGCAGCTGTTTGTCGCCGCTCATGGAATAGGCGGCGCAGAGCGCACGCAGCATGCGCCCGCGGGCGGTGAAGGTTTCGCCCGGCGCGCCGAATGAACCGTCCTCGCGCTGGTGCTCGACCACAAGGCCGCACAGGTGAAGCGCTTCGCGGCGGAGTTCTTCGTCGCCGAGCTGAGCGCCGGTCAGCAGCATGGCTTCCAGCAGTTCGGGGGCGTGCATGCCGCCGCCCAAAGCGCCGCCGAACCAGGCGCTTTGTTCTCCGGCTTCCGGAAAGAGGGACGCGCAGCGGGAGAGAAGGCCGCCGCGCAGAGCCAGCAGACGGTCGCGCATCGCGCCCTGCGCGGAAACCGCGCCGACGGGCAGCGGGGCGAAACGGCCCGGCGCAAGCGGCGCACGGGCAAAAAAGGTGCGAGTCAGCATAGAGATATCCTCCGATATTGAAGTTTTCAAAGAAGCCCGAAAACGGGCAAAATAACCTATATATAGTTTAACGCCGAGCGGGCGCGCCGTCAACCGAGCAAAACGGGATATTCGCGGTCCTTTCTGAAAAAATGCTCAGATTGATTGATATAAAAGTGTTGAAATTGATGGGAAAATGGGGTACAATCGAAGAAAAAAGAAAACCGGAGAGGAGCTTTTTTGATGAGCGATACCGCAAAGAAGCAAGTCCGCAAGCTTAAAATCATAGAGGATGACCCCAATCTTTCCGCCTTTGAAAGCGATTTGAACGAACGCGTCCGCCATTTCAAACAGCGCAAAAAGGAGCTGCTTGCCCCCGGCCAGACGCTGACGGAGTTTGCCAGCGGCCATCTGTATTACGGCTTCCACAAGGTCAAGGGCGGCTGGGTCTACCGCGAGTGGGCGCCCGGCGCGACGGCCATGCACCTGATTGGCGATTTCAACAACTGGAACCGCACCAGCCATCCGATGAAGGCGGTGGGCAACGGAAATTGGGAAATCGAGATCCCCGGCGTGCGCACGCTCAAGCACCGCGGCAAGGTGAAGGTCGCCGTCACCAGCCCGCGCGGCACGGAAGACCGCATTCCGCTCTACGCGACCTATGTTGTGCAGGACGAAAAGACGCACAATTTCAGCGCCGCCATCTGGAATCCGCGGAAGGAATTTGTCTGGACGGATGAAAAATTTAGGCCGAAGAAAAATGTGCCGCCGCTGATTTACGAGGCGCATGTCGGCATGGCGACCGAGGAAGAGCGCGTGGGCACGTATTTGGAGTTCATGCGCGATATTCTGCCGCGGATCAAAAAGGACGGTTACAACACCGTGCAGCTGATGGCCATTATGGAGCATCCGTATTACGCGTCGTTCGGCTATCAGGTCAGCAATTTCTTCGCCGCGTCCTCGTGGTACGGCACACCGGACGACCTCAAGGCGCTGATTAACGAGGCGCACGCGCTGGGGCTGAGCGTGCTGCTCGATCTGGTGCATTCCCATGCGGTGAAGAACACCGCCGAGGGCATCAACGGCTTTGACGGACGCGACGATCAGTTCTTCAAGGCCGGCGGCGCGGGCGATCATCCGGCTTGGGGCAGCAAGGTCTTTGACTACGGCAAAAACGGCGTGGTGCATTTCCTGCTCTCCAACGTGCGCTTCTGGCTGGAGGAATATCATTTCGACGGCTTCCGCTTTGACGGCGTGACCAGTATGATCTATCTCGATCACGGTCTGGGCAGCGCGTTTACCGATTATCGGCAGTATTTCTCCATGAATACGGACGTGCAGGCCGTCGCTTATTTGCAGCTGGCGGCAGAGCTGACGCACGAGTTCAAGCGCGGCGCGCTCTGCGTGGCGGAGGAGATGAGCGGCATGCCGGGCATGTGCCTGCCGGTCAAAGAGGGCGGCATTGGGTTTGACTACCGCCTGAGCATGGGCCTGCCGGATTATTTCATCAAGACCATCAGGGAAAAGCAGGACGGCCAGTGGAACATGGGCCGCCTGTATTACGAGCTGATTTCCCGCCGTCCGGGCGAGAAGAACATCGCCTACTGCGAGAGCCACGATCAGGCGCTCGTGGGCGACAAGACGCTCATGTTCCGGCTGGCCGACAAGGAAATGTATTGGGGCATGAACCGCGGCTACGAAAACATGGTCGTCGAGCGCGCCGTCGCCTTGCATAAGATGATCCGTCTGGTGACCATCGCGGCAGGCGGCGAAGGCTACCTCAACTTCATGGGCAACGAGTTTGGCCATCCGGAATGGATTGATTTCCCGCGCGAGGGCAACGGCTGGAGCTTTGCGCATGCGCGCAGACTGTGGAGCCTGGCGGAGAACGGTTATCTGCGCTATGAGCTGCTGGGCAACTTTGACAAGGCGATGATCGCGATGATCAAGAAATACGACGTGCTGGAGGGCGGCATGCCGCGCTGCCTGCGCCAGCACGAGGACGACCAGATTCTCGCCTTTGAGAAAAAAGGCTGCGTCTTCGTGTTCAACTTCCATCCGACGCGCTCACAGACGGGGCTGTTCGTGCCCGTGCCGGAGAATGGCGACTATCAGGTCGTGCTTTCCACGGACGACAAGGTATTCGGCGGTTATCAGAACATTGACAAGACCGTGATTTACCACACCTGGGCGCACGATCCGCAGATGGGCGACGGCTTTGTGATCTACCTGCCCGCGCGCACGGCGGTTGTGCTGCGCAAGGTCGAGAAAAAGAAGGATTGACAAATACTGCCCGTCGTGGCAAACTAAGCATAACGCGCAGCCTCCTCGGCCTTGTCGGGGAGGCTGCGTTTATCGAAGCGATGGAATCGGGGGAGAGCAGATGGGCGAACAGAGGCGTTATCGCAGGCCGCAGCAGCACAAGCGCAGACCGCCGCAGCCCGTTTTCCCTTCCGAAAACGAAATCAGGGAACAGCCGTCCCCCATTCCCGATTTACAGGCGACGGCCAAGCCGTCTGGCCGACAGCCCAAGCGAAAGATAAAGCCGCGCGGTCGTGCGCTGAATTTGGCGAAAAAATACGCCCGGCGCGGTTTGAAACAGGCCGAACACGGCTTGTTTCAGGCTCGGCTGGCCTTAACGCGCGCCAGAAGGCGGGCTGACAGGCGAAAACGGGAAAAGCAGGCGGAGCGGGAAGAACAGCTTGGCGGATTTTCCATCGGCAGGCGCAGAAAGCAGCGTGCTTTCCGTGTGACGGCGCGACAGGCTGCGATGACGGTATTTGCCTGCGTGGCGCTGTGGAGCGCGTATCAGCTGGCGGGTTTCGGGGAGCGCTATGTGCAGACGCGCCGGTTGGAAGCCCGGCTTTCCGCCCTGCACAGCGCGGAGGTGCAGGCCGAAGATGCGCAGACGGCTGAACCGGCACAGACGCCCGAACCGACGCCGGTCGAGACGGAGAACCCGACGCAGGCTCCGGCGGCGGAGCCGACCGCCGCACCCGCGAAGGACGCGGTCAAATCCACCGTGTATCACGCGATGGGCGGCAAGCCGCTGGCGCAGATGGAGACGCTGCACGCGCAGAACCACGACCTTGTGGCGTGGATATCGATTGACAATGTGCTCGACCTGCCGGTGGTCTATCGAGACAACAGCTACTATCTGACGCACGATTTCAACAAAAACAAATCCACGGCGGGCACGATTTTTCTCGATGAAAACCATCCGATGACCGAACGAACGCAAAACCTGCTGCTGCATGGCCACAACATGAAGGATGGCACGATGTTCGGCAGGCTGGCGCAGTATGAAAAGAACCTGGAATACCTCAAAGCGCATGCGTTCATCGATTTCAGCACGCTTTGGCATCAGGAGCGATACGTTGTCTTCGCGGTGCTGGACGTTTCGCTGGATATTGGGGATGATCGCTTTGTGGAATATTTTGCCCATCCCACGTTTAAAAGCGACGAGAAATTTGAGCGGTATATCCGCCGGGTGGAGTTGGCGTCACTGTACGCCATTCCGATGGACGTCAAGCCGACGGACGCGCTGCTGACCCTGTCCACCTGTCTGGATGAAGACAGGCTGGTCATTCTCGCCCGCAGACAGCGCGAGGGCGAAAAAACGGCGAGCCTGCGGGAAATCGTCAACATGGCCGTCAGACAATGAACGCCTTTCGTCAGCAAAGACGGCTGAAGGCGTTGTGCGGCCCATTCATCAGCAAGCAAAAAGGAGCGCAGAAAATGGAAAACGGAATCCGATTCGATCTTGAATACGAAACCATGCCGTGGCACCGCGTGGACGCGGTGGTGTTCGACATCGGCAACATTTTGATCCGATATGCGCCGAATGATTTTCTGAAGCAGCTTTTCCCCGGCGACGAGCAGAAGCAGCGGGATATGATGGCGCGCGTCTATCGGGGCCCATTCTGGGAAAATTTTGACCGCGGCACGATGGAATATGCCGACGCGGCGCAGAAGCTTGTGGAGCGTTTCGGCGGCGAATACGAGGATTACATGCGCGCGCTTACCGGATGGATCGAGCTGAAAACGCCGATCGACGAAGGATTCCGCGCCGCGCGGCGCTGCCGCCGGGCGGGCAAGCGGCTCTATCTGCTGAGCAATTATCCGCGCGAAGGCTATCGGCGCATGCGCGAGAAATTTGCGAATGAATTTGGCGACCTGTTCGACGGCGGCGTGATTTCCTCTGCATGTCATTTTGTCAAGCCGGAGAAGGAAATCTATGAAAAGCTGATTGCCGACTGCGCGCTTACGCCTGAGCGCACGCTGTTCATTGACGATACCCTGCCCAACGTGGAGGGCGCGATGAAATTGGGCATCAACGGCTTTCATATGCACGAAAAAGGCATGATGGATCGTTTCTTTTTATGAGTAATTTCTCAGACGGAGGAAGAAACATGAACAATCGATACCTCGCCGCTTTGGGCGCGGCCCTGCTGCTGGCGCTGCCGCTTTCGGCGCAGGCCGAGGCGACGGCGGCCGAAGCCGCATGGACGCCGCCGGTCGTGACGGCGGAGGAAATGGACGCGGCGCACCTCGGCGAGCGCATTCTGATGCGCGGGCTGGAGGGCGACGACGTGCGGCTGATGCAGCAGCGGCTTTACGATTTGGGCTATCTGGACGGGGACGTGGACGGCAAATTCGGTCTGCAAACGCAGAAGGCCGTGCGCGCGTTTCAGCGGGCGCATAAGCTGGAAAAGATCGACGGCAAGGTCGGTCCGCAGACCCTCGCGGCGCTTTTTGGCGACGATGTGATCGCCCTGCCTACGCCGACGCCCAGCTCCACGCCCAGCCCGACGCCTACGTCGGTTCCGACGGCGACGCCCGTGCCCACGCCTGCGCCCACAGCCACGCCCGATATGGAGCATGCGCCGTTCGCGATGCGCGAGATGGATTTCAGCATCAACGGGCAGAATATCCGTTTGGCCGTCGGCCAGACCGAGACGGGCGAGACGCTGTATCCGCTCGTCGGGGTGATGGAGCGCCTTGATTATGACTGCGCATACGACGGAAACGGCGGATGGCAGCTGGTGCAGCAGGAAACGGGCGCGCAGATGGCCGTGATGACGGATGGAAGCGACGGCCTGTGCGAAAATGCGCTGGCGATTGTGGACGGCGTGATTCTGCTTTCCGACGACAGCCAGCGCGTGTATGCCTACGCGGGCGAAGCCTATTTAAACGACGTGATGATGGATAAGCTCGGCGTGAGCGTGATGCTGCTGGGCGAGACGGCGCTGGTCGAAACCCGTTAAGCCGCGATCCAAAACTTTTAAACCTTTATCAAGCCGCTTTTCCCCGGTCGGGGAAGAGCGGTTTTTTGAAAGGTTTGGAAGAAAAACCGCATGCACGTTGACAAAATGTTGCAAAATGTGATACACTGATACCCGAATTCAGCGCGGTCAGCCGCGCACCGGAGGAGAACGTATGGAAGAACCGGAGAAGATCGTCTCGCAGACAGAGCTTGACGATAAAGCACAAAAACTGGTGGAAGAAAAGGATGCCGACAGCCGTCTGCGCGTGTATGTCGGCCCGATGGAAAAGACGCTCACGGCCGTGCTGCTGATTTGGGCCGTGTTTCAGGTTTGGGCGAACATGTTCGGCACGCTCGGCGCGGTCAAGCTGCGCACGGCGCATATCATGTTCCTGCTGCCGCTGGCGTTTACCCTGTACCCGACGTTTAAAAAGGAGCGCCGCCGCCGCAGATTGATGCCGGTCTGGGATATCGCGCTGATTGCCGCGGCGATTCTCAGCTACGGCTATCTGTTCATGCGATACGACGTGATTGCCAGAACGGGGCGGCTGAACAGCACGGATGTGTGGGTCGGCGTGGTCTGCCTGGTCGTCGCGTTTGAAGCGGCGCGGCGCGCAAGCGGCAACCTCGCCATCATCGCGCTGATTTTCCTGTCGTATTTTGCCGTGTGGGGCAGGTACATTCCCGGCACGTTCGGCACGAGCGCCTTTACGCTCAAGCGCGTGATTAAGGCGCTGGTATGGGATACCAACGGCGTGCTCGGCACGGGCGCAGGCGTTTCGGCCACGTATATTTTTGTGTTTGTGCTCTTCGGCGCGTTCCTCAAATACAGCGGATTTTCCCAGTTCATCAACGACATTGCGCTGACGCTGGTGGGCCAGACCCCCGGCGGCCCGGCCAAGGTGGCGGTTATCGCCTCCGCGCTGATGGGCATGATCAACGGTTCGGCCATTGCCAACGTGGCCACGACCGGCACGATCACCATTCCGCTGATGAAAAAGACGGGCTATAAAAAGGATTTTGCCGCGGCGGTTGAGGCCGTCGCGTCAACGGGCGGCCAGTTCACCCCGCCGATCATGGGCGCGGTCGGCTTCGTCATGGCGGAGTTCATGTGCGTCAGCTACACCAAGGTGATGCTGGCGGCGGCCATTCCGGCGTTTCTGTATTATCTCTCTCTGCTTTATTCGGTGCATCTGGAAGCCAAGCGTCTCGGCCTGTCCGGCCTGTCCAAAGAAAATATTCCCCAGGCGGGCAAGGTGCTCCGGGAGCGCGGCCATCTGCTTATTCCGCTGGTTGTGCTGCTGGCGCTGATGTTTACCGGTTATACGCCGCTGTTTGCCGCGATTATCGCGATTTTCGTGACCATTCCCGTGTCGTGGATCCGGAAGGAAACGCGCATGGATCTGGAAACCATCGTGCGGGCGACCGTGGAGGGCAGCCGCAGCGCCATCGGCGTGGGCATCAGCTGCATCATCATCGGCGTAATCATCGGCTCGGTCAACATGACCAGCCTTGGCCTGAACTTCGGCAACCTGATTCTGCGCGTGGTCGGCGACGGCCATCTGTTCCTCGGCGGCCTGATGGTGATGATCATGTCCATCATCCTCGGCATGGGCGTGCCGGGTGTGGCGGCGTATGTCATCGTGTACGTCGTGGCCGTGCCCGTGCTGCGCGGTGTGGGCGCGACGGAGATGGCGGCGAACATGTTCTGTCTGATTTATGCCTGCCTGTCCAACATCACCCCGCCCGTTGCGATGAGCAGCTATGTCGCCGCGGGCATCGCGGACAGCAACATGACCAAAACCTCGCTGATCGCGATGAAGCTGGGCATTGCGGGTTTCATCCTGCCGTTCTTCTTTCTCAATAACCCGGTGCTGCTCTATGGCAGCACGGAGGGCGTAGCCGTGTCTGAAACGATCCGCACGTTCGCGACGGCGACGATTGGCGTGCTCGCGATTGCGGAAGGCCTTTCCGGCCTGCCGATGCAGAAATACAGCACCGGCGCGACGGCGCTTCGGCTCGTCACCCGCGTGATGCTGATTGCGGGCGGCCTGCTCTTTGTCAATCCGACGTTTGCGACCGATATCGCGGCGCTTGTGCTTATCGCGGCGGAAGTCGTTCTTGACCGCGCCGTGCTCTCGAAAATGAAACCTGTCGCCGCCTGACGAATTGCCTGTTTAAACCGCCGCAAAGCGAAACGGAAGGTGCAGGAAACTCAGTTCCCTGCCGGGGTTTGGGGCAAAGCCCCGATCGCTTCTCGCGTTGGAACGGGCTGAAATCGTTCAAATCGATTCCTATGCTGAACGGAGAAATCAGCATCAGAATAAACAAAAGGAATGAAGGAGAATCCGACTATGAAAAAAATGCTTGCCGCCGCGCTCTGCACGGCAACCGTTATGGGCGCGTCGAGCGCGCTTGCCGCAGACATCAATTTTGTCACCGCAGGCACGTCTTCCACGTTCTACCCGATTAGTGCGACCGTCTGCCAGCTGTGGAACGACAACATCGAGGGCATGCGCGCGACCGCCACGCCTTCCGGCGGCGGTATCGATAACCTGAATCAGGCGCTGGACGGCGAGGCGCAGATCGGCATCGCCAACGCGAACCTCGTCTATCAGGCGCAGCAGGGCACGGACAGCTTTGAGGGCTATCCGAACGAGAACCTGCGCATTTTCGCGGGCCTCTACTATAACCCGAATCAGGTCGTCGTGACCAAGGACAGCGGCATCGAGTCGCTGGAGGATCTGGTCGGCAAACACATCTCCGTCGGCGCGGCGGGCTCTACGACCGTCGATGAGGCGACTGTGCATCTCTCCCTGCTGGGCAAGACGCTCGACGACCTCAAGGCCGAATACATGGGCACGAGCGAATCTGCCGACGCGATCAGCAATAAGCAGCTTGATGGCGTTTGGGTCATGGCCGGCACGCCGAACGCGGCCGTCACCCAGATCATGACCACCACCGACGCGAAGATTTTGCCGATTCCGGCGGAGACCGTCGAGGCGCTCAAGGTCAACTATCCATGGTACGCGAGCTACACCATCCCGGCAGGCACCTACGCGGGTCAGGACGAAGATGTGCCGACCTCCGCGGTGAAGCTCACCCTGTTCATCAACGCCGATGTGGATGAAGAAACCGTCTACCAGATGACCAAGACCTTCTGGGAGAACTGGGATTACCTCACCGAGACGCATGCGGCGCTGAAAAAGGCCAGCCTTGAAGCGGCCTGCACCGATCTGGCGGGCGTGCCGATTCACGAAGGCGCGGCGCGGTACTATCGCGAAGTTGGCGTGTTGGAGTAATCATTCATGAAGACGAAAAAAATCGGCCTTGTCGGCATTTATTTTCCGGGCGCATACGACGCGTTGCATGAGAACGTGCCGGAAGGATTTGAACTGGTGGACGCGCTCTCTCCGGAGGCTTACGGCAATCTGGCGGACTGCGAATACCTGATTTCCCGACTGGATATCGATCCGGATATCATCAACCACACCCCGAACGTCAAATTCTGGCAGCGCTGGGGCGCGGGGTTTGACCATGTGGATCTCAAGGCATGGGGCGAACGCGGCATCCCGATTGCGACCTGTCCGGGCGTCAATTCCGGCATTGTGGCGGAGCTGGCCATCATGCTGATGCTGGCGGGCTATCGCAACCTGCTGCAAATCAACCGCCAGCTGCGCGTGGGGCATTGGCCGCGAACCGAGTATTTTGGCCGTTCGTTTATGATAAAAGGGAAGACGGTCGGCGTGCTGGGTCTGGGCCACATCGGCAAAAAGGTTGCGGCGCTGGCATCGGCTTTCGGCGCGAACGTCATCTACTACGACATCGTGCGCCAGCCTGAGCAGGAAGAACAGTTCGGCTATCGCTTCGTCGATTTCGACACGCTGCTCAAGGAGAGCGATATCTTCACGATTCACTGTCCGCTCAACGAGGAAACGCGCGGCATGATCGGCGCGGCGCAGTTTGCGAAGATGAAGCCGACGGCGATGCTCATCAACACCGCGCGCGGCCCGATTGTGGACGAGGCGGCGCTGGTTGATGCGCTGACCACGGGAAAAATCGCGACGGCGGGGCTGGATACTTACGAGCATGAGCCGCTGCCCAAGGATCATCCCCTGCTGACGCTGGATAACGTGGTGGCCAGCGCGCACGCGGGCGGCAACACCAAGGATAACGACATCAACATGGTGAATTACGTCTATCACAATATCGTGGCGTTTGATCGGGGCGAACCGCTTAATACGCCGGGCGATATCGTAAACGGAGAGTATTTGAAAAAATAAAGCGGAAGAGAAGCGCGCTTTTGAAAAAAAGAAAGCTTTTCCCAAGCGCTTTTCTTTAACAATTCTTTACAAAAAAACAACGTGTTGTTTTTGGTTGACAGCTTGACAACACACAATTAAAGGCATATAATGATTTTCGTTCGGTGTTTATCTTCAGAACAAGAATACGACATGGAGAGGACTACTTGAAATGAAGAAATGTTTTTCGTTCCTGCTCGTGCTGACGCTCATGCTGGCTGTCTGCGCAGCCGCTTCTGCTGAGACGATCACGCTCAAGATCGCTCACAACTACGATTTTGTGACGATCCCGAATTCTGTCATCGCTGCCGCAGATCGTCTCAACGAGCGTTATGCTGCCGAGGGCAAGAACATCAAGATTGAGTTCGAGACGGACTATCAGCGCATCGACTGGGGCGAGTATGGTCAGAACCTGATCTTCGCTTACAAGAACGGCGATTGCCCGGATATCTTCTCCGTCAGCGATGTGCCGACCATGGCGGCTGTCGGCATGCTGCTCGACCTGAGCGACCTGAATCAGGACGCTTTTGTAGACGGCGCGTTCACTTCGTTCACCGTGGATGGCGTGCCGTATGCCATGCCGTTTGACCTGCCGGTTCGCGTTATCTACTACAATAAGCAGGTGCTGGTGAACTACGGCTGGACCATGGAAGAAGCCGAGGCTCTTCCGGCGAAGGTTGCTGCCGGCGAGTTCACTTGGGAAGACTTCGTGCAGCTCTGCACGGATGTGAAGAATGCCGGCGCCTGCACTTGGGGTCTGTGCCATCGTCCGGGCTCCGGCAACGACTTCCTGGACGTCATGCGGACGCTCGGCGGTCGCTACTACGACGAAAACGGCACGCTGGTCTTCAACGAGGAAGGCGTGAAGCGTTTCTTCCAGTTCATCTATGACGCCGCTAACACGCTGGAAATCACTCCGCACGATTTGAGCCAGCAGGGCTGGCCTGCAATCAACAAGATGGCGGGCGACGGCACGAGCTTCGCTTACTATGGACCGATTTATTCTTCCACCTATGTCGCTAACGCGGTTGAGAAGGATCCGCAGACCTTTGCGGACGACGTTGCCTTCATGATGTTCCCGGTTTCCCAGTACAATGACAAGCCGTTTGTCATCGCTGGGCCGCAGGGCATGGGCATCTGCTCCTCCACCAAGTATCCGGAAATCTGCAAGGATCTGTTTGCTGAGCTGGCCAACAACTCCTATGATCTGCTGGCTGACCATGCCAACACGATTTTCACGCTGTCTTCCGTGAAGGCTGCGAACGAGCTGGAAGCCATCACCACCAATCCGATCGTGGCGGATACCACCTATATGGCGGATTACGCAATCACTGAGCCGTCCGTTGATGGTCTCAGCACCTACACCAGCCTGCTCCACAACAACATTGTGCAGCTTGAACTGGGTCAGATCACGCCGGAAGAAGCGACGGCCGACATGAAGGTTCAGCTCGAGTTGAATCTGGATGACATCATCTTCGAGTAATTCATCCGCAGCCAATTCGATTATCATTTTCAGCAATGCCGCTGCAGGAACCCGTTCCCGCGGCGGCTTTGTCTGTATCTGCCTGCAAAGCAAGAAGGATGTGATTCGATGAAAAAAAAGAATAACCTTCAGGCGTATGCGTTTCTCACCCCGTTTTTGATTCTGGTAACGCTGCTCTATATTCTTCCGGCAGTGCTGACTGTGGTGATGGCGTTCACGGGGCTGGATAAAACCTTCGTCTGGAAGTTTGTCGGCATGAAAAACTTCCGCCGTGTCTTTATGGACCCGAATACGCCGATCATCGTGCGGAACACGCTGATTTATGTCGGCGTGTGTATTTCCGCGACACTGGTGATCGACCTGTTCTTCGCGATCATGACGACGTACTTCATCAAGTCCGAACGCTCGGCGAGCATCTTCAAAGGCATTTTGATGATTCCGATGATTACGCCGTCGGTTGTCTATTCCGTGCTGTGGGTCTGGCTGCTCAGCTCCACGGCGGATGGCTTCTTCAATAAGATTGTGATGAGCGTTTCCGGCATGGCTTCGCCAATCAACTGGATTGCGCAATACCCGATGCAAGTGGTCATCTTTGCCAAGCTGCTGACCAGCATCGCCTATGGCACAATCATTTTTTCCAGCGCGATTAAAGCCATTCCGGAGAATCAGTTTAAGGCTGCGCGCGTGGACGGCGCAAAGGAATGGGAAATCGTCAAGGCGATTATTCTGCCGAATCTGCGCTTCCATATCATGTTTATCGCGTTGTGGGATACGCTCGGTCTGCTGACCGACTATGTCAACATCCTGCTCATTACGGATGGCGGCCCCGGCAAAGCGAGCGAGGTATGGGCGCTCTCCGCGTATCATAAGGCATTTATCGACGGCAAGTATGGCTACGGCGCGGCGATTTCGCTCATTTTGATTCTGGTCGTACTCGTGCTGATGATTGCCATCAGCATTGTCAACGCCCGTATGGAAAGGAGGAATCTGGATGTTCAGTCCTAAGCGTGATGAAACCCGCCCCGGCTATGAGATGCGCAAGGAGCATATTGCCATCGGCGTGATGATTCTGCTCTGTCTGCCGATTTTGGCCATCTATGTGACCTTCTTTGCGCAGGCGTTTGTGGCGGACGGCAAGCTCTCGCTTTCCAACTTCCGCTTCCTGTATACAACTATCGTCTTGGGTCAGTACACCGTTCCGACGATGGGCCCGGCTTTTCGCAATACGGTGGTTTTCACCCTTTGCGTAACAGCGTGCGAAGTGGTCGTCAGCCTGATGGCGGGTTACGCGCTCTCGCGCATGCGCTTTACGGGCAGAAACTTTTTGCAGAAGCTGCTCCTGATTCTGCGCCTGTTCCCCGGCGTGCTGCTGCTCATCAGTATTTTGTATGTATTGATGTATACCAAGCTGCTCAACACGCTGCTGGGTGTCGTGCTGGTCGCCATCGCGCTGCGTCTGCCCGGCTCGACCTTCATCATCCGCAATTTCTTCAACGATATCCCCAAGGACATCGAAAACTCCGCGCTGGTGGACGGCTGCAACCGCCTGACCGCGTTCTTTCAGGTCATCATCCACATGGTCAAGCCGGGCATTGCGTCAATCAGCGTGTTCGCCTTCATGAGCGCGTGGTCGAACTACCTGCTCTTCAACACCCTGATTCTGACAGGCAAGGTGCCGATCATGGCGACGTACCTGCGCAGCCTGAGCATGAACGACCAGATGATTGCCGATTACGGCGTGTTCTCTGCCATGGCACTGGTTTACATGCTTCCGGTTTTTGTTTTCTTCATCATTTCTCAAAAATCGCTGATGAAAGGCGGTTTCTCTGGAGGTAAGGGCATATGATTCGCATTGAAAATCTCCGCAAGGAATACGACGCGAAGACCGTCGCGCTGGACGACATCGATCTCGTCTTTGAGGATTCCACCTTCGTCGCGCTGCTCGGCCCTTCCGGCTGCGGCAAGACGACGACGCTCAACTGCATTGCCGGCCTGCTGGAGCCGACTTCCGGCAAAATCTTTTTCGGCGATAAGGATGTGACGCAGCTCCAGCCGAAAGACCGCAACATCGGCATGGTGTTCCAGTCCTACGCGCTGTATCCGCATCTGAAGGTCATCGACAACATCGCCTTCCCGCTCAAGCAGAAGGGCATGAAGAAGGCTGAGCGTTATGAAAAGGCGCGCAAGATTGCCAAGATGCTGCAAATCGAGTATCTGCTCGACCGCAAGCCGACCCAGCTTTCCGGCGGCCAGCAGCAGCGCGTTTCCATGGCGCGCGCGCTGGTCAAGGAGCCGGACGTGCTGTTGCTCGACGAACCGATGAGCAACCTCGACGCGCGCCTCAAGATTGAAATCCGCGACGAAATCCGCCGCGTGCAGCAGGAGACGGGCATCACCTCCATCATCGTCACGCACGATCAGGAAGAGGCAATGGCCATCGCCGACAAGATCGCGATTCTGGATAATGGCCGTATTCAGCAGTATGATACGCCGGAACATCTGTATCACTATCCGGCAAACCTGTTCGTTGCCAAGTTCATGGGCAACCCGCCGATGAATTTCATCGACGCGGCGCTCTCTGCGGACGGCACGCGTGTGGAAGGCGCGGGCTTCAGCCTGCCGCTTGAGCAGCATATGGCGCAGGGCGGCAAGAAATTTGCGGGCCACGCGGTCAAGGTCGGCGTGCGCAGCCACCTGATGGCGGTGCATACCGAAAAGGTGCCGCAGTCGATGGAGATGCGTTTGCAGATTGCGGAGAACCTCGGCAAGGAGATTCTCATTTCCGGCATGGTCGGGGACAGCTTCGTGCGCGTAACCGTACCGGAGAACCACGATACCTTCGAGCAGTACAAGGCTATCTCGCGCAGCGAAAAGCCGCTGGTCTACCTGACGATGACCGGCGTTTACAACATCTTTGACACGGAGAGCGGCGTCAATATTGCCCTGGAGAAATGAGCATGAATACCTTTGAAGCCATTCATGGCGGGGAAAACCACCGCCTGTGGATCGGCGGCCATCGCGGCCACGCATCCGCCACGCGCGAAAATACCACGGCCAATTTCACCGAGGTGCTGGGCATGGGCGTGGATTACATCGAGATCGACGTGCAGCTCACGCGCGACCGGCAGGCCGTGATCTTCCACGATATGGCGCTGGAAGAGCGCACGCCGCTGCATGGGCATATCCGCGATTACACGGTCGCCGAGTTGAAAGCGGCGTTTGAGATCGACACGCTGGAAGAGGCGCTGGCCTGGTGTAAAGCGCACGGCATGGCGGTGCTGCTGGAGGTCAAGAGCTGCGAGCTGCTGATGCACGAGGATATGCCGACGCTGGCGCAGCGCATTGTCGAGGCGCTGCAAAAGGCGGATTTCTTCGATCAGTGCGTCGTCTTCGGCGTGAACCACTGGATTCTGCGCGAAGTCTGCCGGTTGGACAGCCGCTGCAAGATCGCGCTGATTGTGCCGCATGTGCCGGATGATCCCGTCGCGCTGATGCGGCACATGGGCGCGATCATCTACCTGTGCTTCATCGATAACCTTAGCCGCCCGCTGATCGATCAGCTGCACGCGGCGGGCTATCTGGTGGATGGCAGCGTGATCAACAGCAAAGAGCGGATGAAAACCGCGCTGGAAATCGGCTGCGACATGGTGGAGAGCGACACGCCGGATCAGGCGATTGCGTGGTATCGCGAACTGACGGAGGAGACGGAGCGCCATGCTTGATGTTTTGGATATTCACACCCATACGACAGCCAGCGGCCACGCCTACAACACCATTTACGAGATGGCGCAGTCCGCCAGCCGAAAGGGGCTTGCGCTGCTGGGCATTTCCGACCACGGCCCGGCGATGGAAGGTTCGGCCAGCAAGCATTATTTCCGTTCCAGCCGCTGCATTCCGCGCGAACTGTACGGCGTGAAGATTCTGTTTGGCTGCGAGCTGAACATCATGGATTATGACGGCGGCGTCGATCTGGACGAGGTTTTTGCCGGGGCGCTGGATTACGGCATTGCCAGCCTGCATGACGTATGTATCACGCCTGGCAGCCGCGCGGAAAACACCCGCGCTTATCTCAAGGCGATGGAAAACCCGAAGGTGCATATCATCGGCCATCCGGACGACGGCACGTATGCGGTCGATTTTGACGAGCTGGTCCGCCACGCCAGGGAGCGCGGCGTGATGATCGAGTTGAACGAAGCTTCCGTTCGACCGGGCAGCTATCGCAAAAACGGCCGCGAAAACGCGGCGGTTGTGCTGGACCGCTGCGCGCATTACGGCGTGAAGGTCGTTGTCAGCAGCGACGCACATGTGGAATGCGATATTCTGCGCCACCGGTATGCGTTGGAACTGTTGGAGACGGTGCATTTTCCGGAAGAGCTGGTTGTCAATCGCTCGGTGGATGCGCTGATGGCCGCGCTGGCGGAAAAGAAAGCATAAAATATTTTAACGCCTGTCAAACGACAGGCGTTTTGCTTTTGCCTTTTTGATTGTCCTGCCGAAACGCCGTTTCAGATCTACATAGCGCATGCGGTTTTACGACGGAAGCTGATATTCTTCGTTGAAAGAATGAAAAAAGTTTGCTATAATGAAAAAAAACGGATGCGGAGAACGTGACAAATGACAATCTATGACATTGCGAGGGAAGCAGGCGTATCCGCAAGCATGGTTTCGCGCGTCATCAACAACAAGCCGGGGGTTGCGGCTGAAAAAAGGAAGAAAATACAAAAGCTTCTGGAAGAAAATCATTATGTGCCCAATGAAATGGCCAGAAGCCTTGTGACCAGCAGCACCAGAATGGTCGGCATTTTAGTGACGGACATTCGTCATGAAGATCAGCTCGCAGGTGCAAACTATATTACGCGTGAACTTCGCACTTACGGATATACGGGATGGATTTACATATGCGGCGGCACGGATAAGGACAGAGTGGAAGGTCTGCACGATATGGCCAGACACAATGTGCATGCAGCGGTATTGATGGGCTCAAAATTTCAATCGAAAGCCGTTGAACAGGCCATTGTAAAGTATATGCCGGATATTCCGGTCTTTTTGCTGAACGGTTATTTGAACCTGCCCAATGTATACGGTGTTTTGGCAGATATCGAGAACGGTTTTCGTGAATGCACGGAATTGATGTTAAAAAAGGGAAGAGAGCATCCGGTTCTGATTTGCGATGCGCCGATACCGACAACCTGTCAGAAGGAAGCCGGTTATCTTGGAGCAATGAGGGAAGCGCACAAAGAGCCTGTGATTTATCGTCAGGTAGCCGGAAGTTTTCAGGGCGGGTATGAGACTGCGACCCGAATTTTGCAGGAGCATCCGGAAACGGATTGCATGATGTTTTCTCTGGATATCATGGCGTGCGGCGCACTGCGGAGCTTATGGGAAAAGAGTGTGAGCGTACCCGAACAGATTGCGATTGTGGGCTGCGATAACACAACGGTATCGAAAATTTACATGCCACAGCTCACGACAATCGACACGGTATTGATGGATTGCAGCGTTACGATTGCACATCAGCTGACGGATTGCATTGAAGGACGGGAGACCAACCACAAAACGATACTCTCGACCAATTTTATACGACGGGAAACAACTTGAAAGACGGATACGATGAAAACGTACCGCCTTTTTTCTGTATATCGATGGAAAAATGTTTCATCAAGATAATATCGATTGCAAAATGCCGAGGAGAGCGCCGGGAGAATTGTAAAAATAAATATCAAAAAATAAATTGGAAAATATACGGCCGAAAGAAAAACGAAAAAAGTATTGCTTAAATTTGTGAACTGTGATATAATCCTGGTATTGAAATCGATTGCAAAATGAAAAGGGAAAACAAAACGAGGAATTGATGGTTCGGCAGATGTGCGAAAAGACGTCGGACTATTCAACGAAAAGAAGAGTGAGCTCAAAGACACATAAGGAGGTATTGTTATGAAAAAGCTCTTCGCTCTCCTGATGGCTGTTATGATGTGCGTCTGTATGGTTTCCGGCCTTGCCGAAACGGCAGGGGAAGCCTACAAAATCGGCGTTGTCATTCCACTGTCCGGCAACTTTGCGTTCTTTTCCGCGTATTTCAGCCCGATTTTGGATATCTACGTGAAGGATTTGAACGAAGCGGGCGGCATCAACGGTCATCCGGTCGAATTGGTGTATAAGGACAATCAGGGCGACGCCACGATTACGGCTCAGCGCCTTGACGAGCTTCTTGAAGAAAATGTGAGCGCAGTTATCGGCCCGTTCATGGATACCTGTGGCCCTGCGGCGGCGCAGTGGGCGACGGAAAACAAAATTCCGGTGGTCATGTGCTGCGCACTTTCCACGGAAATCGGCATGGCTAACCAATCCGACTACGTGTTTTGCGCGGGTTCGAGCGCGTGGGCTTGGGCGAAGGTCTTTGCAAACGCAGTAAATGCGGCGGGTTATGAGAGCGCGTACTACGTCGGCAATGAAGGCGGCGTGCCGGATGACGTTTACAACTTCTTCTGGGAAGAAATGAAGAAGCTGAATCCGGATGTTGAAAACATCGGTTCCGTTCGCCTGAGCGGCACGGAGAGCGATCTTTCCAGTGTTATCGCTTCCATCATGATGGCCGATCCCGACGTGGTGGTCACCTCGCTGACGGGCGGCGGCGCGATTACCTTCATTTCTCAGGCCGTTCAGTTTGGACTGTATGACGACAGCGATATGTACGGCGTGTATATCGAAGGCGCCGACCACACCGAATCGCTGGCGGACAGCTATCCCTGCGGTTCGATTTGGGCGATCGACTGGTTCCCTGTCAATTTTGCGGCGACGCAGGACTGGGCTGAGGAAATCTACAACGCCGCGGGCGGCGTGATTCCCAACGGCGCGTCTTTCAACTTCTATATGGCGGCGGCAACGATTTGTGAAGCCCTCAAGACGATGGACTTTGAAGCGCGTTTTGATTCCGACAAGCTGGTGGAAGCGCTTGAACAGATCAAGGTGGCCTCTCCGCTGGACGGCTATGAGTGCTACTACACCGATTATTCTCACCAGATGATCTTCCCGATGTATTTCTCAGGCAGCGCGTTCTCCGAAAAGTGGGGAAACATTGCTCTGCCGGATGAGAGCGATTACACGATGTACGGTGCGGAGGTTTATCCGACGAAGGAAGAATGGCTGAATAAGGCTGCGGAACTCGGCTATGACCTTGGCAAATAATCGATAAGAACAAATGCAAGGCAGTCGGTTCTGAACAGAGAACCGGCTGCCTTATTTCTATTAGGGAGAGGAAAAGCAAATTCGATATACTTGCGTTCCTAAACATCAAAAAATGATATACGAGCGTCTTGAAGGCTGGTGGTTCAAAAAAGCAATCGATGCACTATGCTCTAATGTACCAGTTTTTGTAAGTCAAAACCAAGTGCGGTCTTTTATTGTTGATGTAAGTCAGCAGTATGCAGATGACAATTTGCCAATAGATATTACAGATATCGGTAACCTGCAAGAGAGTAGTTTCAGCGATAATGAAAAAATTTTCTATGAGCAATTAAGACTCATTTGCCTTAGTAACCGTCATATGCAAATTGCTTTGCGTGATTATTACCGGGCCTTTAGACAAAGAGCAAGTTGGATACGAAATAATCTACTGTATATCAATGAACTTGAGCAATATGAGCATAGGTTGATTGATGAGTGGGAACATGCCTTTGCTACAATGGAAGAAAATCTCTCCACAGCAATCAATGCTACAGAAGATGAAAAAGCGAGAGAAGGGCGGAAACTGTTTTCCAATATGGAAGACAAAGATATTCGGATTCGTCCAAAGTGCCAGGAAGCATTCATCATGCGTGGAAGCTATCACATTCTGGCGAATCAATTAAAAATCGGCTGGCATGTTGATTTCTTCGAGCGTCTCAAGCAGTTACTCATTACATAGGAGGCGGTGTAGTTGTGAATAGCTGGAATGAGCGCGCGCATGAGGTGGCTTATTTGCTCAACCCATCCTTTTGTGGGAGAATGCTGTATTCAACAATAAGAACCTATTGCTCAAGAACGCAACGAGCCTTTCCGTTTCCGTTAGTTTACTTGATTCTTCCGCTTGTGCTACATAAAGAAACGAGAGAAAGTATCGACAGCCGGAAACAACTGCATTTATGGGTTCAACAGTATCCCCAACTATTGATAGACTTTTCACAACGCGCAACTGACCTAATTCCGATTACGAACGAAGCAATAGAACTTCTCCTTCAAACTGAGAAACTTATCCTAACTCCAAATGCTGAACTGGAAACATCTCCAACCTCGTGTAATTTAAGTAAAACAAGGTATATTGATTCAGAAATAAAGGAGTGTCTTCAAAAATGCGAACACGTTGCAAAGTGGTTTGCGGCGGCTGGGAAGGTTGAAAACGTATATATTGAATTGGGGGTGAGACCATGATGCAAATACGAGAACTCGTGCTTTATGGATACAACGGAAAAGTTCGCCATTTGCAGTTCGCATTAGGCAAAGTAAATATCATTACCGGGCGATCAAAATCCGGGAAGTCAGCAATAGGCGATATTATTGATTATTGTATGGGCGGAGAATCCTGTAATATTGCCGATGGAATTGTCCGCGATAATGTATCATGGTATGGCTTACTTCTTCAGTTTGATAATGAGCGAGTTTTTGTGGCACGTAAAAATCCCGATAAGGGGCAGCAAACAACTTCCGTTTCGTATATCGAAGTCGGCGATAAAATCGAAGTTCCAGAGTCATGCAATTTCTCTGCTAATACAAACTCGGCTGGAATTGAAAAGGCTCTAACTCAACGGATTGGAATTTCTGAAAACCTGAACATGCCGCCAGATGGACAAAGCAGACTGCCGCTTGCTGCAAATATTCGCCATGCTCTGTATTATTGTTTTCAAGGTCAGGATGAAATTGCTGCAAAAAATTTCTTGTTTCATCGCCAATCCGATGACTTCGTAACACAGGCAATTAAGGATACCATTCCTTATTTCTTAGGCGCAGTCAGCGAAGAAGCGTTGGCATTGGAAAATGAGCGAACCGTACTCAAACGCAATTTGACCATTGAACGCCGCCGTCTTGAAGAAAACCGCAGCTTAATGGGCGGGGGCTTTGAGCGGGCGATAAAGCTGATTGGCGAGGCAAAACAGGTTGGACTGATTGATTCATCTACTCAAATTGACTATCAAAACTATCAGGAAATTTTTTCTCTGCTTCAAGGCATTCTAAACTGGACACCTCAAATGGTGAGTTCAGTAAGCGGAATGGATAGATTAACTTTTTTACAAAGCAAACTTCAGGATGTCCAAAATGAATGTGATGACATCGGATCAAGTCTTGAAAATGCTCGTAAATTCGTTGGTGAAGTATCTGGGTATTCTGGAGAAGCGCAGCATCAAAAAAAGCGCCTTGAGTCCATAGGTCTCTTTGAGCATATAAATTTTGACCCCGGAAAATGCCCGCTGTGTTCTGGAAGACTTGAGAATCCCATACCTAGTGCAGAGATGATACGCACTGCTATTGCTAATCTTGACAAATCTATTGCAAGTGTTACTCGCGAACAGCCTAAATTACGGACATTTATTTCAGCACTGGAGCAGGACCAGCAAAAAAAGCGAGAGGAAATAGAAACGCTTAGAGCTGAAATTGACGGAATCTATCAGCAAGAGGATGAACGATCACAACTGCGAGATTTAAACGCTAGAAGAGGTAAGGTCGTTGGACGAATAAGCCTTTGGGTTGAAAGTGTACAGAACGATACGGACTCTGAACGACAAGAACAAGTTATCCAAGGAATAGAAAGACGCTTACAAGAGATTGGCTCTATTCTTGATAAAGACTCTGTAGATGAACGAAAACAATCTGCACTTTCAAGAATACAAGAGAACATGACCAGATGGGCGCGAGAATTGCGACTTGAACACTGCGATAATCCTTACAGGCTGGATCTAAATAAGGTCACGGTTGTTGTTGATAAGCCAGAACGCCCTGTTCCCCTTAAGCAACTGGGGAGCGGGTCAAACTGGGTAGGCGTCCATCTTATCGCCTATTTTGCGTTACAGCATTTTTATATTGGCGCAAAGCGTCCTGTTCCAAGTTTCATGTTTCTCGATCAGCCTTCTCAGGTTTACTTCCCGTCTGAGCGCGATGAAAAGAAGACTGATTGGAATGAGGTCAGGAGAATCTATCAGTTCGTTATTGATCGGACAGCGGAACTTCACAATCAACTGCAAGTTATTATCGTGGATCACGCCGATCTTGAAGAGGATTCTTTTAGAGAGTTCATTCTTGAAAATTGGTGGTCTAGTGATAAAAATCTAGTACCAGTTGATTGGTATACAGCAGAGTAAAAACAGAAAGGAGCTGTCATGCTAAACTTGAACTGCTCTTAAAAAAGAATGGATGATCTTACATAAAGCGGATTGCAACGGAGCAAAAACAGATCGCCGACAGTATTTATCTCCGATCAATAATGCTTATCATGAACATTTTGAGAATCTGGACGAATATAAACAAAAAGATAATTTTAAACGTGTTCTGAATCAATTATCCTTAGATGATGTGAAAATGGCGATTCAACGGTCTGAGCAGCTTATGATACGGAATCAGGAAAAAGGATTCCATCGGTATCAGTACAAGACGTATTCATATTACGCAGAAAACCCCTCTCTATCTATCTGGGAATCTATCAAAAAGATTATGACGGAATGCGGAATTTTGTGATATTGGAGTTATTTCATCAAAATGGGGAGCTGTTGCAGCGATGTTCTGCCAGTTCCTTTTTTCATTGGCTGCATAAATTGTCAGCCTGTCCAACCCAAAAGACAGCATAGGCAAAACAAATTAGGTTGGCGGTCTTTCTGCATATAATTACATCTGGGTATATGCAGAAACATGAGCCTCTTTTTCGGTTACTGCACATATCTCCGCAAAAACATGTGCAGAAAGCATCGGAAATATCAATAGTTTTTGCTGTTATTCAAGAAAAACTTTCTGATTTCAATGACTTTTTCGACACGTCCCATGCTGACAGCATGGACTATCGAGCTATGATAAACCTGAAAGGACAATTCTGATCGTGAGATAAGAAAATTCAATCTCAGCAACTTGGGGACGCTCCGGCAACGAGCGTCCTTTTTGTATTCATCGGAAAGGAGAAAATATGGATACGCAAATTATCAGTCTGTCGAACCAGAAGGGCGGCGTAGGCAAAACGACGACCTGCGCCAATTTGGGTATTGGTTTGGCGAGAGAAGGAAAGCGCGTGCTGCTGGTGGACTGCGATCCGCAAGTCAGCCTGACGCTCAGTTTGGGATGGAGGAAGCCGGAAACCCTGCCGGTGACTCTGGCTACGCTCATGGGCAGAGTTCTTCAAAAACAGCCCGTTCATGCCGAAGAAGCGATTCTGCATCATGCGGAAGGCGTGGACTTGATTCCCGGCAGCATTGCCTTATCTGGCGTGGAAGCGTCGTTGGATACACGGCAGAATGTGCTGAAACGGGTGCTGGACGATTGCAGAAAAGACTACTCCCATGTGCTGCTGGATTGTATGCCGTCGCTGGGCATGACGACGATCAACGCACTGGCGGCGGCAGACAGCGTGCTGATTCCGACCATACCGCATTATTTGTCGGTAGATGGACTTGGTAAGCTGATGGAAAGCATCGGCAGGATGCGCCGGGGATTGAACAGGGAGCTGCGGGTTGAAGGAATTCTCATTACAATGGCAAGCCGCACGACGTATGCCCGTGAAATCAGCGAATTGCTTCGGACACAGTACGGAACGAAGATTAAAGTGTTTGATACCGTAATTCCGCACTCCATCAGGGCGGCGGAATGCAGTGCCGAAGGAAAAAGCATCTTCGCGTATGATCCGAAGGGTAAGGTCGCGCAGGCGTACAATGCGCTGACGAAAGAGGTGATTCAGCATGAAAAGCAGCGCCAGAAACATCGAGCTGAAATCGGTCGATGACCTTTTTGCGACGGAAGAAAGCAGAGCGGATGCCCGGCGGGAAAAGGTGCAGGAAATCCCGTTGGGTGAGCTGCATCCGTTCAGAAATCATCCCTTCAAGGTTAAGGACGATGCGGCGATGCAGGACACGGTGGACAGCGTACGCGAGTATGGCGTGCTTGTCCCCGCGATTGCGCGTCCTGATCCTGACGGCGGCTATGAGCTGATCGCTGGTCACAGGCGGCATCATGCTTCCGAACTGGCAGGCAAGGAAACCATGCCAGTTATCATTCGTGACCTCGACGACGACGCTGCCACGATTATCATGGTGGACAGCAATTTGCAGCGTGAGGAGCTGCTGCCGAGCGAACGGGCTTTCGCTTATAAAATGAAACTAGAAGCAATTAGGCATCAAGGAAAACGACAAGAGCTAACTTCATCCCAAGTTGGGATGAAGTTGCAAACATTGGATATCGTCGGACAACAAGCAGGTGATAGCCGTAATCAGGTTCATCGCTTTATCCGCCTGACTGAGCTGATTCCTGAACTTCTAGATATGGTAGATGAAAGAAAAATTGCGTTTAACCCTGCGGTCGAGCTGTCCTATTTGAAGAAAGAAGAACAAACCCTTCTGCTTGAGGCGATGGACAGCGAACAGGCAACGCCGTCGCTTTCTCAGGCACAACGATTAAAGAAATTCAGCCAGCAGAAGATGCTTTCCCTTGACGTGATGCGGGCAGTCATGAGCGAAGAAAAGAAAACCGACCATGATCGGGTGACGCTGAAAAATGAAACGCTGCGCAAGTATTTTCCGAAATCCTACACGCCAAAGCAAATGGAAGATGCCATTATCAAGCTGCTGGAAGGCTGGTATAAAAAGCGGCAGCTTTCGCAGGAACGGTGATGAATCATAAGTGCTTGCGAAATCATAAGCGACGTGATAAAATAAACTTGAAATAGAGCATGGACGGATGAAATGATGGCTCAAAGGAGAGAAAAAACATGTCCATTCAGGATACGGCAACCAAACAGTATGTTTCGGAAGCAGAAGTGTTTGCAGACGCTTTTAACTACCTGATTTACGATGGCGAACAGGTGATTAAGCCGGAACAGCTGACCGATATGGATACAACGCAGTATGTGATTCCGTATCATGAGGATGAGAAAGGCAAGCCGGAAGCGGCGCAGAAATACCGCGATACGCTTAAAACGCTGGCGGTTAAAACGGATGATCGGTACACCTATCTCGTGCTGGGAATAGAGAATCAGAGCCATGTGCATTATGCCATGCCGGTTCGCAACATGTTGTACGATGCCATGCAACTCGAAAAGCAGGTGCGTGATCTGGCAAGCCAGCATCGTAAGGAAGGAAAAAATGGTACATCGGAAGAATATCTTTCTGGTATGAAGAAAGAAGATCGGCTGTCCCCTGTGATTACGCTGGTCATTAACTTTGGCGGAAAGAAATGGGATGCGCCGCTCAGCCTGCGCGAGATGTACGGTGAGCAGCCGGAAAAGGTTCTTCCGTTTATTCAGGATTATCGGGTTTTCATGATTGACCCGATGGAGATGAGCGACAATGACCTTCAGAAACTGAACAGCAGTCTGCGTGAAGTGCTGGCGTATATTAAATACCAGCGGGATAAGGCACGGATGGAAAAATTGCTGAATGAGGATTCAAAGTTCAGCTGTCTGGAAACAAACGCGGCACTGGTCATCAATGCTATGACGAATGCGGGAATTGCGATTGACCCGAACAAGGAGGTTGTAAATATGTGTGAAGCGATTCGACAAATGGTTGATGAAGGAATCATGCTGGGCGAGAAGCGCGGCGAAAAGCAGGGAAGCATGAATGAAAAACTGGCTATTGCCCGCCGTTTGCTCGAACTGAAAATGCCTGAAGAACAGGTGATTAGTGTAACGAAGCTGACAAAGCAGGAAGTTGAAGAATTGAGTAAAACAATCAAGCAGTAATCCTCAGCAGGAAAAGTGAAAAATACTCTGCAAGGCGTTTACCGAAGGGCGAACGCCTTTTTTCTATGCCCACGAGAAGGGAGGTGAAACGCAATGACCGTAGTCTTTCGAGTTGTCAAAACCAAAAACTACACGATGATGTCCAATCAGCATTTGAAGGATAAACGCCTGACGCTCAAAGCAAAGGGGCTGATGTCAGTGATGCTGTCCCTGCCGGAGAACTGGGATTATACGCTCCGGGGGCTGGCGGCAATCAGCAAAGAGGGCGTGGACGCGATCAGCGAAGCCGTGAAGGAATTGGAGCGTTCGGGCTATGTCATCCGAAATCGAAAACGGGACGAGCGCGGGCGGCTGAGCGGGACGGAGTACCTGATCTACGAGGACTGCCACATGAATAGCCAGCCTGCGCAGGACGCACCTGAGCCGGAAAAACCAAAACGGGAAAATCCAAGACTGGAGAATCCGGTTCAGGAAAAGCCTGTGCAGGAGAATCCAAAGCAGGAAAAACCTGAACAGGAAAATCCCGCACAATTAAATACGAATAGATCAAACACGAATTCAGAAAAAACGTATCCACCAAATACTCAGGGAGAAAATCCTTATCCATCAATCCATCTCAGGGAAAGGCAGGAAGATGTTGCGGCGATTCGGGACAGCGTGCGGTCGCAGATCGGGTATGACTGCCTTGTCACGCCGTATAACCGGGATCGGATGGATGAGATCGTCGAGCTGATGGTGGAAATCCTCTGCACCGGCAGGAAAACGATCACGATATCCGGGACGGAGTATCCCGCCGAGCTGGTCAGGGAGCGGATGCGCAAGATCAACAGTATGCACATCGAGTACATCTTCGGCTGTCTTGAGCAAAACGTGAGCCGCGTCCGCAACATCAAGAAATATCTGCTGACCACGCTGTTCAACGCGCCCGCGACAATGGGCAATTACTACGACGCTCAGGTGCGATACGACCGGCGAAAGCGGGAGGAAGATTATGAAAACTGGCTCGATGAGCTTTAGAAGGGAGTGGTGTCCATGAAAAACTATTTTCAATTCGCCTGTGAACTCGAACCCATTGACCGATTTCCCGGCTGCATGAGCAAAGACGACCTGCTTGAGAACCTGCTGCGGCAGGATACGCAAGCAGGTTTTCTTTTGCCCGAAAAGCGGACGGAAACTGCGCTTCGGGTGATGCAGCTGGAGCAGGAAGCCGAGCAGCGGACGTGCGAGATTAGCGGCGGCTGGTTTCCCAGACGGGTGCTGTTCTTCGCCGTGCCGCCGGTGGACGGAAAAGCCTGCCAGCTCTGCGCGTTGACGCAGATTGAATCCGGCAGGTGTTACCTGTTTACGCCGGACTGTACCCCGATTCTGGTCTACGCCATACAGGGCAGGAAGCTGTACTGCCTGTGAGAAGGGAGGAATATCATGAAGCAAAAACATGCGGATTCGCCCTCAGCTTTTCTTGCGGTGGCAATGGCTGTGACGGGCGCGGCGATGCTGCTCTGCCCGCTCATCGGGCAGAACACGGAAATGAATCGGAGCGCGGCAGAATATGACGACCTGCGCGTTCGGCTCAAAAGCGAGGAACCGGCGCAGGCAACGGACGCGCCTGCACAGGGTAAAAGTGCCCTGCGCGTACTGCTTGGTTTCCCAGGCGCAACGCAAGAACCGCTTGAACTGCCCAAAACGGATGAATCCCCGCCTGAAATCGACATCGGGACAGGCGAAGACCTTGCGGCGTGTTTGGCACAGAACGACGATTTCATCGCGTGGATCAGGATTCCCGGCACGAACGTGGATTATCCCGTCGTCTGGACGGATGACGCGGAGTATTACCTGCATCACACGTTCACGGGGAAACAGGGCGCGGCGGGAACGCTGTTTTCGCTGATGAAAACGGATTACAGCATCCCCAGCCGCAATATCGCCATTTATGGGCATCATCTCAAATCCACCGGCGAGAAGATGTTCACGTCGCTCATGCGGTACAAGGATGCGGATTTCTATGCCGGACACGAAACCGTGCTGCTCGATACGCTGTACGAAAGCGGATCATACCGCATTTTTGCCGTGTTGAATTTTCACAGCGGCGAGTGGGACGCTTCACAGGCGGATTTTGAAAACGATGCGGCGTTTCGGGATTTCATCCAGTATGCCAAGAGAAACGCGCTGTACGACACGGGTGTGACGGTCGGCGCGGAGGATTCCATTCTCACGCTGATAACATGTGACCGAAGCTATGGCGGCAAAGCGGGACGGCTTGCAGTCGTGGCTGTACTTGAAAAAAGCAGGAGGAACTTATGAAACACAAAATCAAACGTCTTTTGTCTTTGCTGCTGTCGCTGATGATGCTGACGGCGGCTCTGCCTACGTCGATATGGGCGGAAGAAACGGGGTTTGCCCAAGCAACAGGCGCGGAAGCAGAGCTTCCGAGCGAGCCGGAAACAACAGCCGAGCCGGAACTGCCGGTTGAATCACCGGAAGCAACAGGCGAGCCGGAGCTTCCAAGCGAGCCGACGGAACTGCCGTCGGAAATCGAAACGCCGGAGGGCACGGCAGAGCCGACTCCGCAGGTTACGGAAGATCCCCTGCCAACGCCCGAACCTGAAGCAGCACATCAGGCGGGCATGTTCGTTCTCGTCACGGAAAATACGCGCGTGTTTTCGGATGTGGATGAAACGGCGGACGAGGCAGACGGCGAGTTGTACGACGGCAGTTTTGTCCGCACCGCAAACGTCCGGGTGGAAGAAGTCCGGCAGGACGGCATGGGGCGAACATGGCTGCTGGTGCGCTATCTGTACGGCGAGGAAGAACCCGATGGAGAGATGGCGTGGACGGACACGGCGACGGCCTGGGTGCTGGCAGAGGAAACCCAGCCGTCCGATGCGGCAGATTATGACGTGACGACTTACGCCTTCCCGTTTACGCCGGTGGAGCTGTACGCGGCGAATAACCCGCCGAGATTGCAGACGCTCAGCGGCAACACGGGTGAGTTTTACGCGGGGCAGACGGTATACGCCTATTCCGTGCATGACGACGTGCAGATTGCGTCGCTCAAAAACTATGGCGCAATTTACGCGACAAGGCATTATATCAACGAGCATGTGGTCTATTGCCTTGAACATACGATGAACAGCCCCGGCATCAGGAACAACCCGGACGGTCCATATCATGTGGTTGATCTGGCGCAGTACGGGCAGACGCAGGGTTACTCCGGCATCATATACAGCGAAAAGACGATGCACGCCATCGGCTGGGTACTGCGGCACACGTTTCCCTTCATGGGGATTGACCGGTATGAGGATGAATGCCTTGAATGGTCGAGAGCGGCGGGGCAGTTCGCCATCCGCGAGGTCATCAAACAGCTGGAAGGTTCACAGTATGTCCGCGATTATTGGCGTATGGATGATTTTTACCGCGCAACAGGTCAAGCTCCCAAGGAATATCTCGAATATGCACGTTGGCTGGCTGCAAACGCCCTGACCTATGCGCAAATGACCGGCGAAATCACGGTGTCGAATGTGTCCGTATCCGTCGCCAACGGCGTATGCACCGGCACGGCGACGCTGACCACGGACGCGCCGCGCATTCGTATCCGCCGCTCGGTCGGAACGATTACCGGCTATACGGGCGGCGAGGACGGCACATACGTCTATCTGAACAGCGGCGACACCATTACCGTTTCCCAAGCAGGAAGCGGTTTTTCTTTTGCCGCGGAATCCGTTTCGACGGAGGAGCTGGAAGCCAATTTTCTGGTCGCCGTGCCGGATGCGAATGTGCAGAAGGTCGTCATTCCGCAGCGGGGATCGCCGTATCCGCTCAAGTCCACGGAAATCCGCTTTGATATGCCGAACGGCGCACTGGTCGTGACTAAGACGGATGCGGCAAGCGGCGCGGTGCTGGCGGGCGCGACGTTCGAGCTGACGAACGCTTCCGGCACAGTTGCGGCGACGCAGACCACAGGCGCGGACGGTACGGCGCACTTTGATAACCTTCCGGCAGGAAATTATACCGTGCGCGAAATCAACGCGCCGACGGGATATCTCGTCGCTGTGCCGGATAGTCAGAGCGTGACCGTCACGGCAGGCGAAACGACGGGCGCGGCGTTCGCGGATGAACGGATTCGGGGCAGAATCCGTATCGCCAAGACGGACAGCCTGACGAAAGAACCATTGGCAGGCGCGGAGTTCACCATCACACGCACAGACGGAACGGGAACGTCCATCGTGCTGACCACCGACGTAAACGGCAATGCCGAAACGGACTGGCTGGATTATGGGCGGTATCGCGTGACGGAGAGCAAAGTTCCCGCGCACTATGAAACCAGCGGCTTTTCAACCGAAATCGACTGCACGGAAAACGGAAAGACCTATCTCATCGAGGTCGAAAACGAGCCGACGAAGGGCTTCATCCAGATCGTCAAGACCGACGCGCTGGACGGCAGACCGATTGAGGGCGTGCAGTTCGATATCGTGGACGCGGGCGGCAACGTTGTCGGCACAATGACCACGGATGCAAACGGCGCGGCAACGTCGCCTGCATTGTTCAAGGGACAATATACCGTGCGCGAGCATGAAAACCCGACGGGCTATGTGGCGGAACTGGCGCAGCAGGACGCGGCGGTGAATCCGGACGAAACGACATATCTGGGCGCGAGTAATCAGCCGATTCAGGGCAGGATCAGGATCGTCAAGCGGGATCAGCTCACAAAAGAGCTGCTGGCAGGCGCGGAGTTTACCGTCACGCGGATCAGCGGTCTGCCATCCCATCAAGGAGCGGGCGACGGCGAGGTGGTCGCGGTCATTACGACGGATGCGGAAGGCGTTGCCGAAACCGGCTGGCTGACGTGGGGAACCTACCGCGTGACGGAAAGCAAAGTGCCGGAGCATTTCGTGGACGCGGGCTTTTCGGCGGATATCGTCATTGACGAGGAAAACTTCAAAACCTGCGAGCTGGAAGTCGAGAATGAGCCGACAAAAGGCTTTATCCGCCTGACCAAAACCGACCGGGCAAACGGCAACCCGATTGCGGGCGTGAAGTTTGATATCTATGAAAACGACGAATACGGAAATGCGCTTGTCGGCAGCATGACGACCGGCGCGGACGGCGTGGCAATCTCTGAGCCGCTGCGCAAGGGACGCTACATCGTGCGCGAGCATGGCGCGACAAAGGGCTACGTCTTTGAAGAAATCGCGCTGGACGCGACGGTCAAACCCGACGAAACGACCGACCTTGCGGCGACGAATCAGCCCGTCCGGGTCAAAATCAAGATTTATAAGCGCGATAAGGACGAATATGCAGGCGATAACCCCAACAGCAAAAATCGAAAAACCCTGCCCAGACAGGCGAGCATCGACCCGCCGAAATCGCGCGGCGACGGCGAGCTGACCGGCGCGGTCTTTCAGGTGCTGGCGGGCGCGGCAATCAAGGACAGACAGGGCAACGTTCTGTTCAAAAAAGGCGATACCGTTGTGGATGGGCTGACGACGGCAGGAGAGGATGCGAGTGCTGTAACGGGCGAGTTGTGGCCGGGGCTGTATGAAATCGTGGAGTTGACCCCGCCAAAGGGCTATCATCCGAGCGAAAAACACATCTTCGTCGATACCGTCAGCGCCGCAGGGCAGTCTGAAGAAGCCGTCGTGGAATATGAAGGGCTGAAAACCAACACCATCCGGCTGGGAGCACAGGCTATCGTCAAGATTTTAGGCGACGACCACGACGACCCTGCCCCGGATCGCGTCGAGCAGCCGGAAGCAGGCGCAGAGTTCAATGTGTATCTCAAAAGTGCGGGCAGCTATGAAAACGCGCGTCCGTTTGAGCGCGATCATCTGGTGACGAATAAGCGCGGATACGCCAAGACCAAGGCACTGCCCTACGGCATCTATGTGCTGGAGCAAACGAAGGGCAAAGAGGGCTATGAAATCAAAGGCGCGATTGAGTTTGAAATCGACGGGACGGAGGATATCCAGAACCCGCCGCCGCTGACACTCAGCGACCGACCGATTCTCTACCGCCTTCGTATCCTCAAGACGGATCGCGAAACGGGCAAGACCATCACGCTGGCGCATACGTCGTTTAAGCTCAAGGACACAAACGGCGAAACGGTGCGCCAGACGGTGCATTATCCGACCGAAAAGGAGATCGACACGTTCACCACGGATGAAACGGGCGGCGTGACCCTGCCGGAAACGCTCAGGTGGGGCTTGTACTACATCGAGGAGATTTCCGCGCCGGAAGGATACCTGATTCGGACGGAGTCTCTGCCCGTGATGATCGGGCATGACGGCGACGAACCGGGGCAGACGTATGAGCTAAACGTCGAAATGCAGGATGAGCCGGTCAAAGGACAGATTCTCGTGAAAAAGACCGGCGATATGCTCGTCGGCTTTGAAACCGTGAACGCATATGGCTATGCGGTGCAGAAGCCGGTGTATGAACAGCGGAATCTGGCAGGCGCGGTCTTTGAACTGCGTGCTGCCGAGGAGATCGTCGGCAGGGACGGAACGGCGTGGTACACCGAGGGCGAGCTGGTCGATACGATCATCACGACGGCGGGCGGCGAGGATGCGTCCAAACTTCTGCCGCTGGGCAGATATACGCTGACCGAGGTCAAAGCGCCGGAAGGATACGCGCCGGATGATGCGCCGCGCGAAATCGAGCTGGCGTATGCGGACGATCAGACCCCGTTGGTGCAGATCCGCGTGGAGGTTGGCAATACCTATCTTCCCGCCGCCATTACGCTGCACAAGGAAGCCGAAGTCATTCGCACGACGGAAGCAAACGGTGAAGTGCTGCGGACGCTGCACAGCGAGCCGGGCGAAGGCTTTGTGTTCGGGCTGTTCAGCGAGCGGGATATCCGTGAAAACGGCGTGACCCTGCTGGCAGATACGCTTGTGGCTGTCGGCACGACTGATGAAAACGGCAGGCTGACGTTTGACGGCACATTTCCGCATGGCGACTACTATGTGCGCGAGCTGCAAGTCAAGACAGGCTGGAAGCTCAATCCAAACCGTTTCCCGATTACGCTTGAGCCGGGCGGCGATGCGGTAATCCGCGTCGAGCTGGCGCAGCCCATCTATGACGATCTGGTTTATACGCCCGTGACGCTGACCAAAACCGATATCACCGGCGCGAAAACCGTTCCGGGCGCACAGATCGAGGTCAGAAACGAGCAGGGCGAAATGATTTACCGCGCCACGACCGATGCGAACGGCGAAATCCCGGATATCCCCGTTACGCCGGGAACATACACCTTCCGCGAAATCCTTGCGCCGAGCGGCTATGCACTCAATGAAGCCGAAACACGCTTCACGGTGGACGAGCAGGGAAATGTCACGGGCAACACGATGCTGCGCGACGACTATACCCGCGTACAGCTCCGCAAGCAGGACGAAAACGGCGCGCCGCTTTCCGGCGTAGAGTTTGCGCTGGTCACGGAAACAGGTATGCGCCTGACGACCGCCGTTTCGGACGCAAACGGGCTGGTGACGTTTGAGAAAATCCCGTATGGCAGATATACCGTCGAGGAAACCCAGCCGCTCCCCGGCTATTTCAAAGCCGCCGTGCATGTCCGTCTGACGGTGGACGGTACGTTTATCAACCCGAACGAGCCGCTGGAAACCGTCACCAATACGCCGATGCGCCTTGCGTATAAGAAGGTGGATACATCCGGCAGACCGCTTGCGGGCGTGGAGTTCAGCCTGATTAACGCGGCGACCAACGTCGTGACCGAAGTGGCTACGAGCGACGAAAACGGCGAATTTATCTTCCGTCACATCGACTACGGCGACTGGATTATCCGCGAAACCGCCGCGCCCAATGGATACAGGCGCATGGAGGACATGCTGCTGCATATCGGCGAGGACTTCGTGCAGCCTGAGCCGATTACGCTGGTCAACGTGCCAAACAGCTATATGTTCATGAAGATGGACGGCGACGGCAATCCGCTTTCCGGCGTGAAATTCGTGCTGGAAGATGCAGACGGAAATGTGCTGCGCGAGATGGAGAGCGGCGAGGACGGCACGGTGCTGCTTGAAAATCTCGATGACGGCAAGTACGTCATCCGCGAAACCGAAGCGCTCCAAGGCTACGTGAAAACCGAGGACACGCTGACGTTTGCCATCGACGAAAGCTACGTTGTTCCCGAAGAAATGCCCTGCCTTGTCAACGAAAAGGAGGACGAAAAGCACGATATTCAAACCGGCGTGGATATTGAGCTGACCCCGATGATGACGGAGGGCGTGGCACTGCTGCTGCTTGCCGGAATTATCCTGATCGGGCGCAGGCTGGCGGACAGGAAACGGAGGAAAAAGTAAGATGAGGTATTTGCTGCACAGACTGGCGGTTCCGCCGTGAATCGCCTGTAAAATCAGAGAAAGGAGTTGATTTTCTTGCAGGAAGAAGTTGAAATGCGCACCGTTACGATGGCATTTCATGCGAGCAAATTCTCTGGAAGGGTAATGAAAAACGGCATAGCGAAGCTGCTTCACGCCATGCATGGCAAATTGACTGTGCCGCATGGCAAGCAGTCTGTCCGACAGCTTGCACGGCAAAATCAGGGCATGACCAACATCGAGATCGACGATCCCGATATTCATGCCTTTGAACGCATTGCGCGTAAATATGGCGTGGACTTCGCCGTCAAGAGGGCGAAAAGTGATGAAACGAAATATCTCGTTTTCTTTAAAGCCCGCGACGCAGACGCGCTGACAGCAGCTTTTCAGGAATATACAGATCGGCGCGTTCGTCAGGCAGAGCACCCGTCTCTGATGGAAATCCTGAATGAGATGAAGGAAAGAGTCGCCCGGACTGCCCCGACGCGCAAGGCGGAAAGGGAGAGGACGCGATGAAAAGAAAATGGCTGCATGAGCTGCCGTATCTGCTGATTGCGCTCTACGCGACGAAAATCGGGCAGGCATGGCGGCTGGCAGAAGGAACGGATGCGGCGCATAAGCTGCTAAGCCTGATGGACAGCCTTTCTGCGTCGTTCGCGTCGCCCCTGCCGAGCTTTGAGCTGCATGACTTATGCATCGGGCTGCTGCTGGGCGCGGGCTTTCGTCTGTTCATTTTCATTAAAGAAAGTGAAAAAAAGAAGTATCGTAAAGGGCGTGAATATGGCTCGGCACGCTGGAGTGCATAATTTTAAGTGTAAATGACACATACATGGACGCACAGGAGGTTATGCACATGACTGATTATAGCAAAATTACAGCCCTTTACTCCCGCCTTTCCGTGGGCGACGAGGACAGGGACGGCGGCGAGAGCAACAGCATACAGAACCAAAAAATATTTTTGGAGAACTATGCCAGAGGGCAGCACCTAACCAATATCCGGCACTACATCGACGATGACGAAAGCGGCAGGTTTTTTGACCGTTCCGCCTACTCCCGCATGATGGACGATGTGGAAAACGGGAAAATCGGTGTCTGCATTATGAAAGACCTTACCCGCTGGGGGCG
>OLFX01000864.1_pt1 | contig 42371 bp, 37 predicted proteins | sample 1605091 | NCBI WGS metagenome assembly OLFX01 (sample SAMEA3888906, study PRJEB22519) | human gut metagenome | biome: human gut; feature: human-associated habitat; material: faeces | place: Denmark | collected 2012 | reverse complement strand
TCATCTCCGGCACAACCGGATTGATAGCGGTCAAATCCCGGCTTCTGCTGCATGAGCAATTCAAACGCCCGCTGCTTGCCCTTTGTGAAATACATTCCGGCTGCACCTCCTTTCCTGCGGGCATAAAAAAACGGCGTTACTTTCTCCCCCAAAGGGGTTAAGGTAACGCCGTTTGTGTGCGTATTCAGTTTTTAACACATTCCCTGTCTATCCGCTGTCCGCAAAACCATTGATTTTATTAGCTTTTTGCCGCTATCGCTATCACACCTCATTATTTCAGCGTCCCGGATTTCTGGAGATGCTGGAGGACGCACGGCACGGCCTCATCAACCTGATCCTTGTGAAAGACCTATCGCGGCTGGGCCGTGATTTTGTGGAGGTCGGGCGCTATACCGACGTTGTTTTCCCCTCGTTGGGCTGCCGCTTCGTATCCGTCCTTGACTGCCTCGACACCGAGGGCGACAACACGGATATGCTGCACTTCCGCAGTCTGATGAACGACTACCACTTGAAAGACCTCTCCAATAAGGTAAAATCCGTCCTTCACGCCAAAATGCGCAGCGGCCAGTATATCGCCGCCTACGCGCCCTACGGCTACCGCAAGAGCGAGGAGGACAGGCACCGGCTTGTGATCGACGAGGAAGCGGCCGCCGTGGTGCGCCGGATGTTTGAGCTGCGGCGGGCAGGCATGGCCTACGGCAAGATCGCCGCCGTGCTGAACAGCGAGGGCATTTTGTCCCCACGCTGGTATTGGGCAAAGCTGTACGGCAACGGCTCCTGCAAGTACGCGAACCTTTGGATGTACGCCACGGTGAAGAACATACTGACAAACGAGGTCTACACCGGAAATCTCATTCAGAACCAGACCGGCTCGCGCTCCTATAAGGACGACACCATGATCTATAAGCCGGAATCCGAGTGGATACGGCATGAGGCTTTGCATGAAGCCATCATCTCGCCGGAGGTGTGGAATGAAGTGCAGGCCATCAACCGGGAAAGGACGCGCCTCTCGGCGGACAACGCCCCGCCGAAGCCCTTCCTGTTCACCGGCAAGCTCGTCTGCGCCGACTGCAAAGCCCCCCTTCAGGGCAACCGGGAGACGCAGCGCCGCAAGAACGGCACGTCCAAAAAGTACGTTTCCTATTTCTGCTCCCGTTATACGGCCTCCGGCTACGGCGCGTGTTCCCGGCACACCATCTATGAGATGACGCTGACGGAGCTTGTATTGAGCGAGATTCGCGCCCATGCCGAGGCGCTGGAACTGGACGAAGCTGCCATGCTGGACAGGCTGCAAGCGCAGCGCACCGCCGCAGACGCAGAACGTCTGGAAAGCGTCCGGCAGGAGATTGGGAAGCTGCGCCGCCGCGTCTATGAGCTGGAGCAAATGACCGCCAAGCTCTATGAGGACAAGGTTTGCGGCAGCATCAGCGCAGCGTCCTTCGCTGTACTGCTTGAAAAGACCGAGCAGGAGCGTCGCCAGCGAACCGACCGGCTGGATACGCTTCTTGCGGAAGTCAGGGAGTATGAGCAGAGCGCCGCAGACATTCAAAGCTGGGCGGCAGTTGTCCGAAAGCACCTGCATATTCGGGAGCTTGACCGTGAAACGGTGGACGAGCTGATCGACCGCATTGAGGTCGGAGAAAAAACCGTTGTTGACGGAAAAAACGTCCGTGACATCAAAATCTATTACCGCTTTGTCGGCAATATCTGAATGGAGGTCAGATCATGGATAGCAATAAAAGCAAGCGTGTGGTAGTATATTGCCGGGTAGCGACACAGGCGCAGCTTGACGGCGACCACACGCTGGAAGCACAAAGCGCCCGGCTGCATGAGCAGGCCGAGCGGCTGGGTTATGAAATTGTGGGAAAAGTCAGCGAGTATGAAAAAGGAACTACGCTTGACCGCGACGGCTGGAAAAGGGCTTGTCAGAAGGCGGTGGAGCAAAAGGCGGACACGCTCTTTGTTGCCGATCTTACACGGATAGCGCGCGATCCGATCCTTTGGATGCAGGCTTTGCGCGAGTTAAGCGGCAAGGGCGTTTGGATTCAGTCCGCGGCTGAACCGGATGCGTTTCGGGTAGATCCCCTTTTTCACCTATGGCTACCGCCTGGAATCCAATGGCAGCTTGCGCTCCATGAACTATGGAAAACTTACCGCAGGAACAACGAAAACAGCGATTGATTCAGCAAAACCGTCCGAAAAGGGAGAAATCATTACTTACCTTTCCCGAATGGGAGATGTTCTTTAACAGGTTCTTGATGGATGTAACATTCGTGTTTTTTTCAATCTGTTCAGGGATTGCGACTGACTTATCCCGAAGGAGGAACATATCGTCAGTAGATCCCTTATTACCGGGTTCGCGGCGACAAAGCAACATTTGCTCATTTGCCATATCAAAAAGCACTCCGAACCATGAACATGCGTCACGAATAATATCCACAGGAATAGTGCATTTGTCGGAGCCGAGGCAATAGTCGATGATTGGGATTAACGCAGATTTGCCGGTGCGTGAGGCACCAGTAATAATGTTGACAGCCTCGGAGTTAAATGACAGGCAGCGAGGAGAATGTTCAGCGTTTCGAGGCCATAAAATTATAGAATTTATTGTGAATTTCATCTTAAAACCTCACTTTTAGCCACTTTGAGACTTCGAGAAGTGTGAGTCCAGAGCACCATATTCCAAGTTTTTCAGCGGCAGCCAGCATGGATTTACAGTCGCCTTTTGGGGTATATTTGCGAATAGTTGTGGTTAAAGGAAATACTGCTGCATTTTCGGTTGACAGTGAAACAAGATTTGCTTCAACAGCTATGTTAAATGCTTCAAGTGTTAATTCGCGTATTTGTATGGCCGTATTGTTTATATAGTGAACACTGTCGTTTAGCTTGCCTGAAAATAGTTTTTCCGAGACTTTTGATAGCCCACTGGCTCTTTGGGTGCTTTTTATTACGCTACACAGATCCTGGCGAAATACGATCGGTAGGACTACAAATAGCAAAGGAAATGGAACTGGTCGATTTTCGTTAGAGTAATACCCGCAAGTAAACCTCCACAGTAAAACAGCACCAAGAGCAGGATTTTGTACATACATTACATCAAGATCCTGACTATTCATACACTACCCTCTTTCAATAGCGTTATGTATTGGGGATGCCATCCGATCCGAGGAGAATCAGCAGGAGTGTTTGCTAAGTCGTGCAACGAGCCACTGCCGAAAAAAGGGGGAGTTTCAACACCCTGCAACTTTTGTTGCGCAGAATCATTTCGGCACTTGAAATATACTGCTTTACCACAGGCGATGGCATCTGTTCTATATTGCAATCCCATAAGCTGTTTTTGGTTCGTCCAAATGCGGTAAAGAGCATCGTGGTAATCTTCGAAACTTTGGGCATGAACAATTCCGCGCTGTGCCCATTCTATTTTATCAATTTTTGCTCGCAAAAAATCACTGGCAGCTTCATACAGTGTAGCATCGTCCATTTCGACTAACTGTAGTTGTCTAATGTAAGTATCAAGACGTTCAATTTCACCACTTTGTTCGTCTTTTGAAGGAACTTGAGAAACTGCTCGGAGCACGGCGTTTGTATTATATGCTCTGATTTGTGTGTTCAAGGCTTTACGGTACTCTGCTGCAGAAATGTAGGCGGGTTTGTTGTCCTTTGTAAATGATTCCACTGTTTGAGTAACCCACCCGAGCATATCTGTCAAAAGTAGATCAACATATTCAGCAGGAAGGCCTACTTGATTGCTAAAACGATTTAGGAGATCTTCGTCATAGGTGTTATTGTGTATCTCAATTTCCATAGACTTGATCATATCGCAAACGATTTTAGTTCGGTTGCCATCAAATAGGTAACGTATATACTCTCTATATGAATCTGGTAAGGCTGCATACATATCGGTTGCAAAATTATCTTGTGCTGTACCTAAAATTGATTTTTTGGCATCAGCAAGCGCTTTTTGGGCATCAGAATCAGAGCACGCATTCATGAAGGACGCTTGGATACTGCCGGGGGTGACAATGCCATTTGAAACAACTACAAAGCGCATAATGGCTCCAGACGGTAGAGCCCCAGTCTCGATATAAGTACACCAATTATAAAGAGTTTTCCAGAAAACTGAAGAACGTTCAGCTATTGGATTATTAGCTGATGTGACACTTTTTACTTGTTCAGCAATGACCTTTCCATCGGCTTCTACGGCCACATCATCCAGTTTCTCAATACTAACAATGCGGTCATCAACGGAAATAAGTTCATAAAGCATATGCCTCACTTGAAGCAAATAACCTTGCAATTTATCAGGGACTAATGTTCTGTTCGGCATATGCAACCCTCCGTTTTCAGCCATAATCGTATTATTTGGCATTCGCCAAAGCTGAGACTACAATAAAACCGTGCGGGAATATGCCCGCACGGTTGCCTTGGTGGCTCGAAGGCCTACCGTTAATTAATTATACTGCGATTCGGCAAAAATTACAATATTAAGTCTGTGCTTGTCGAAAAGATATGTTGAGAATGACAATCTCAGTATTTGCGCCGCAATAGACAAAGAATAAGAAAAGCCCTCTGAAATCAACGATTTCAGAGGGGTTTTGGTCCGAGTAGTGCGGCTCGAACGCACGGTCTCCTGGTCCCAAACCAGGCGCGATACCAACTTCGCTATACCCGGATATTCAATTTCTGCCATGATACCACGGCGAGGGGTAAAAATAAAGATTTTTCTGTCTGTGGTCATTCCTGTGGTCAAAGCCGCTTTTGTGCCGCTTTCGGCAATCGGGGAAAGTCCCGCAAACACAGGCGTCACAAGGCTTTGCGGCGTTTTGCCATGACCTGACCCGGATACCGCCACGGCACTCCCAAAGCTAGCGCTCTACCAAACTGAGCTACGCCCGGGGATATTGCCCTAATATTATACACGGGACGGGGGAGAAATGCAAGCTTTTCTGCGGCTGAGATCACAATTCCCTTTACGGGCGTGCGAAAATCTGGTATAATGCAGGAAAACGAGAATGGATCCGGGAGAGAATCACCATGAGAATGAGAAAAAGACAGAATCTTGCGCCGCGGATGGAGGCCTGCCGGTCGGTATGGCTGGAGGACGCGGCTTATCTGCGCGGCAACTGGCGCTCGCTGATGCCTCAGGCGCGCGAGCTGCGGCTGGAGATCGGCTGCGGCAAGGGAAAGTTCACGGTCGAGACGGCTGCGCTGGAGCCGGACGTCCTGTTCGTCGCCGTGGAGCGCGTGCAGGAGGCACTGGTGCTGGCGATGGAGAAGGCCCTTTCCATGGGACTGAAAAACGTCTATTTCCTGAGCATCGATGCCGCCAAACTGGAGGAGTACTTCGCGCCGGGCGAGGTGGACCTGATCTACCTGAACTTCTGCGACCCGTGGCCGCGCAAGAAGAACGCCAAGCGCCGCCTGACGTTCCACACCTTCCTGAAGAGCTACCAGCGCGTGCTGCGCCTGAACGGGGAGATCCACTTCAAGACGGACAATGCGCCGCTGTTCGAGTGGTCGCTCGGCGAATTTGAGGCCTGTGGGCTGGAGATCCGCAACCTGACCCGCAATCTGCACGAGAACGGCCCCGTCGGTATCATGACGGGCTACGAGGAAAAATTCTACGCGCTCGGCACGCCCATCAACCGCTGCGAGCTCATTAACCATGGCGTCCTGCCCGATCCGGAGCCCGCAGAAAAAGACGAGCAGACGGGTATATTGTGAGATCGAACCGGGAATCCTGTGAAATAGCCGGACGGAAATGGCCATGCGCTGCGGGCTGCGGCAGAACGGGAATATTTCTGCGTTTTTTCGATAAAAATTCTGAAAAACTCTTGCTTTGACGCAGAAAACGCGGTATAATGAGTTCCGATGCGCCCGAAAGAGCGCATCTTATCAAGCAGCAAGGAAGTGCGCTATGGCTACCTCGAAGAAAAACGGAAAATCGACAGAGGAACTGATGGCTCCTCTGAACGCGCTCATCAGCAAGGGCCGCCGCGACGGTATGCTCAGCTCCTCGGAGCTGATGGCCGCGCTGGAAAAAATGGATCTTTCCGTGGATAAGATCGAACAGGTCTACGACACGTTTGAATCCATCGGCATTCAGATCGTGAGCGGGGACACTGAGAGCGATTCCGATCCGATGCAGGGCCTGCTGGACGACCTCGACATGACCGGCGCGGACCTGGATGAGGAAGAATCGCTGGTCGATCCGGTCGAGCTGGCAGCAGAATATAATCTGGACGATCCCGTCCGCATGTACCTGAAGGAGATCGGTCAGGTACCGCTGCTCTCCGCTGAGGAGGAGCAGGATCTTGCCCGCCGCGTCGCCGAGGGCGATCAGGAGGCCAAGAACAAGCTGACCGAGGCGAACCTGCGCCTTGTCGTCTCCATTGCGAAGAAGTATTCCGGCCGCGGCCTGCATATCCTCGACCTCATTCAGGAGGGCAACACGGGCCTGATCCGCGCGGTGGACAAGTTCGACTATACAAAGGGAAACAAATTCTCTACATATGCGACCTGGTGGATCCGGCAGGCGATCACGCGCGCCATTGCCGATCAGGCAAGAACGATCCGCGTTCCGGTGCATATGGTGGAGGTCATCAACAAGGCCACGCGCTGCAACCGCAAGCTCGTGCAGGAGCTCGGCCGCGAGCCGACGCTCGAGGAGATCGCCGAGGAGTTGAACCTCCCTATCGAGAAGATCATCGAGGCGAATCGCACGGCGGCGGACACGCTGTCGCTCGATACGCCGGTCGGCGACGAGGAGGATACGACCATCGGCTCCTTCGTTGAGGATGACAACACGCCGGGCCCGGCGGATGCCACGAGCAACACGCTGCTGGCCGAGGCGCTCAGCGAGATCCTCAACACGCTGACAGAGCGTGAGGCAGACGTCCTGCGCCTGCGCTTCGGCATGTACGACGGCAAGACGCACACGCTCGAGGAGGTCGGCCAGATCTTCGGCGTCACGCGCGAGCGCATCCGCCAGATCGAGAACAAGGCGATCCGAAAGCTGCGTCACCCGAGCCGCGCCAAGAAGATCCGCGATTTTTACTGCTGAATAACCAAACGCCGCTGCAGAAGGCCTGCAGCGGCGTTTTTGACGAAAAGAGGCCGCAGGTCCGGTAACGGGCCTGCGGCTGCTTTATGTGCGCCCGGTGAGCGCACGTTCTATAGGGTGAAAGTCCCGAGTCCGCCCGGTAGCGGGAAGGGCTAGCCAAAGGCAAGGGTGTCCATCGTGAGGTGGAATCTGAAGAAAGCCGGATTTTGGGAGTTGAAAGGTCTCCCAATGGGCAAAACTCTGGCCTGACGAACAGAAATCGCATATAAGGCCGTCAGCGAGGGTAAGTTTGCATAACAAAACAAAGCCCAGTAGCTACACGGAATCGCTTTCGGTAAATGCGGCAGGTAAAGAGGGAAAGAATGTGTGAGTACCCGGGGAGGTCTTGCGGACGCATGGTAAAAAAAATGCGCAGTAACAACGAACCGCAAGAAGTCAGCAGAGGCCATAGTACCGGAAAAAAAACCGGGAAGGGCCGAACAATCGTTAGTCCTAAGTAGATTTCGGAAGGAGGTCAACATGAAGAACGCAGAATATCAGGGAAACCTGAGCTGCCCGCAGAGAGATAGTGCGGAACACGAAGGGTATGCGGGAGCGCAGAGTGTTGGCAGACGGGAAGGAAAGGAACAGGGCGGTGCAGACTTGCTTGAAAAGATTCTGAGCAGGGAAAACCTGAACAGAGCCTACAAGCGGGTAAGGGCCAACAAGGGAGCGCCGGGAATCGATGGAATGACCGTCGAGGATGCGCTGCCTTGGCTGAGAGAACACCGGGAAGAACTTCTGGAAACAATTCGGCAAGGGAAGTACAAGCCCCAGCCGGTGCGCCGGAAGGAAATCCCTAAGCCGGATGGCGGGGTACGAAAGTTGGGAATCCCAACGGTCGTAGACCGCATCATCCAGCAGGCAATCGCACAGCAGCTAACCCCAATCTACGAACCGTTGTTCTCGGATTTAAGCTACGGCTATCGTCCGGGCAGGAGTGCGCAGATGGCGATTCAAAAGGTGAAGGAATATGCGGAGCAGGGCTATACACAAGCGGTACTTGTGGATTTGTCCAAATACTTCGATACCCTGAACCATGAATTGCTCATGAACCTTCTGCGGAAGAACATCCATGACAAACGGGTCATTGAACTCATTAAGAGATACCTGAAAGCGGGAGTGATGGAAAACGGACTGCTGGTGAAAACAGAAGAAGGCTCTCCCCAGGGAGGCCCACTTAGTCCCTTGCTTGCTAACATCTACCTGAACGAATACGACTGGGAGATGGCAAGACGGGGAGTACCTGTCATTCGATATGCGGATGATATTGTGGTACTGGCCAAAAGCAAACGGGCAGCAGAGAGGCTTCTGGAAACCACCCGGCGGTATCTTGAGGGGAAACTAAAACTCAAGATGAATGTGGGGAAAAGTAAAGTGGTCAGCGTGTTTGCAATCCGATATTTTAAGTTTCTGGGCTTTGCGTTAGGGAAGGGCAAGAACGGCATTTACATTCGAGCGCACACAAAGTCCTTGAAGAAAGCCAAGGCCAAGCTAAAAGAGCTGACTTCCCGCAGTCAGGGCAGAAATGTCCGGGTCGTGATGCAGAAGGTAAAGGTCTACATCCGGGGCTGGCTGGGCTACTTCGGGATAGCAAGCATGAAAACAACAATGGGCAGATGGGACGAGTGGCTGCGCCGCCGGTATAGAAGCTACATCTGGAAACAATGGAAGAAACCCAAGACAAGAGCAAAGAGCCTTATGCAATTGGGGATACCAGAGTGGCAGGCAAGGGCGGTAAGCAATTGCCGGAAAGCCTACTGGCACATGGCGAAGAACGGTCATGTACAAAGGGCAATCTCGAAAGAAAGACTCGCACGGGCAGGATACTACAGTATCCTAGACCGGTACGAGTCTGTGCACTTATGCGATTGAACCGCCGTGTACCGAACAGTACGCACGGTGGTGTGAGAGGACGGGACTAAACGTCCCTCCTACTCGGTTGAGATCACGATCAAAGATCGCAGTTGTTGACTGTGCGCGGGAAGGGGATGACGTCGCGGATGTTGCCCATGCCGGTCAGGTACATGACGCAGCGCTCGAAGCCGAGGCCGAAGCCGGCGTGGCGGGCAGAGCCGTACTTGCGCAGGTCAAGATAGAAGCCGTAGTCCTCTTCCTTCAGGCCAAGCTCATGCATGCGGTTGCGCAGCGTCTCGAGGTCATCCTCACGCTGGCTGCCGCCGATGATCTCGCCGATGCCGGGGACGAGGCAGTCCATGGCAGCGACGGTCTTGCCGTCCGGGTTCAGCTTCATGTAGAAGGCCTTGATCTCCTTCGGGTAGTCCGTGACGAAAACGGGGCGCTGGAACACGACCTCGGTGAGGTAGCGCTCGTGCTCGGTCTGCAGGTCGCTGCCCCAATGGACCGGATACTCGAACTGGTCGTTGTGCGGCTCGAGCAGGGAAATGGCCTCGGTGTAGGTCACATGGCCGAAGTCGGACGTCATGACGTGGTGCAGGCGCTCCAGCAGGCCCTTATCCACGAACTGGTTGAAGAAGCTCATCTCCTCCGGAGCGTTTTCCAGCACATAGGAGATGATATACTTGATCATATCCTCGGCAAGGCGCATATCGTCGCTCAGGTCGGCAAATGCGATCTCCGGCTCGATCATCCAGAACTCGGCGGCGTGGCGCGTCGTGTTGGAATTCTCGGCGCGGAACGTCGGACCGAACGTGTAGATGTTGCGAAAGGCCATGGCATAGGTCTCGCCGTTGAGCTGGCCGGAAACGGTCAGGTTCGTCGGCTTGTTGAAGAAGTCCTTCGTATAGTCGACTTTGCCGTCCTCCGTGCGGGGTACGTTGTTGAGGTCCAGCGTCGTGACCTGGAACATTTCGCCTGCGCCCTCACAGTCGGAGCCGGTGATGAGCGGCGTATGGACATAGACGAAGCCGCGCTCCTGGAAGAACTGGTGAATGGCATAGGCAGCGAGGCTGCGGACGCGGAATACGGTCTGGAAGGTGTTCGTGCGCGGGCGCAGGTGCGTCATCGTGCGCAGATATTCCAGCGTGTGGCGCTTTTTCTGCAGGGGATAGTCCGGCGTGGAAGCGCCCTCGACCGTGACCTCCTCGGCCTGCAGCTCAAAGGGCTGACGGGCGTCCGGCGTTTCGACGAGCGTGCCGCGGACGATGAGAGCAGCACCGACATTCGTCTTGGAAATGGCGGCAAAATTATCCATCGTATCATGATAGACGACCTGCAGCGGCTGGAAGAACGTGCCGTCGCTCAGGACGATAAAGCCGAACGTCTTGGACGCGCGGACGGAGCGCACCCAGCCGCCGACGGAGACCGTCTTCCCGGCGTAGTCTGCGGTGTGCTTGAACAGGTCTCGAACAGTTACGAGCTCCATAATGACTTCAACCTCTCTTGTGTTTCAGGGTTCGCCGAAGCGTTGCGCTGAATTCGATTTGCAATCTATTATACTCGAATCGTGCCCATATTACAAGCTTTTTCCCACAAAAAACGCCCCGACAGCGAAGTCGGAGCGCTTTTGAGGCTCATCCTGCCATGGTCAGATAGCCCTCGGCGGCCAGCAGCGCGGCGAAGCGGCGCAGTGCCAGTGCGGCCTTCTCGATGGGAATGTGATAATCCGCTGCTGTGTGGCGGAGAATGTCGTTCTCCGGCAGCTTCTGCTGCAGAAGGTTCCAGAAATAGGCTCCCGGCCGGTTGATGCCCTTCACGGCAGGGACCTTGCCGCGGGCCTGCCCGGCGGCAACCAGAAAATGCTCGTCGCAAACGGTCACGAGCGCCACATCTTTCTGTAAGGTGTATGTCATGTTTGCGCCTCCATCAGGGTATCGCGGCACAGAGCGGCCGAGGCCGCGTCGCCGCGGTTTTGCAGCAGCCAGACGGGCACCTGCGCCAGCAGGCGCTCCTCCAGCGCACAGGCTGCGCGGACATCGTCCGCGTTCTTGCGGGTAAACAGCAGCTGCGTCAGAAGGGGACCGGCTGCCTCAGCCGGGAGCAGACGGCGCATGCGGTTCTCTTCGCTCTGCTCCAGCAGAATGATGCCGCCGAGCGGGGCGGCGTCCAGAGAGCCGAGGCCCTCCTTTCCGCGCCAGGGCGAGGGATGGACGAGAATGCCACCCTTGCGGAATTCCAGCAGGGGCTTATCTCCGTTCAGAATTTTTATTTCGCTGCCGAAGCACAGCTTCCAGAGCATGTACTGCGTAGTTTTTCCGGTCCCGCTGTTTGCGGTAAAAACCCATACGCGCCCGCGCCAGAGAATGGCAGCACCGTGGAACAGTATGCGGCCGTAGGGGAGCAGGGCATCGCAGACACGAGGGCCGAGCTCCAGATATTCGACCTGCTCCGGCGTGGTACTGGCTTCGTAGCGCGGCGCGGCCTCTTTGAGCGCATCCTCCGGGACCCGGACGGCTGTGACTGGGTCGGCCTCCGTCCGGAACGGCTGAAAGCATGCCGCATAGGCCGGACTGCGCAGGGAAAGACGGACCGGAACCCCGGCCAGCACGACGGTCAGCTCCATAGATATCTCCTTACCAAATTGAGCGAATACAGTTGTGGGGAGGCAGTGCCTCCCCATCAGGTGGTTTATTGAATATTCGTGATCTCGCCTGCGTCATTGAACGTGATCTGCCTGCCGTCAGGCATGGTGAAGAGATACATGCCGGGACCGATGCTCTGCAGACCGCCGCCGCCCGAAACGGGAATTTCAATATTATTGGCTTTCAGGATGTCTGTCAGCTCTGCATTCATAATATCATCCATTGTGATTGCCTCCTGTTCTTACCCACGGAGGGTGAAGTACTCGTAGATCAGCGTGCGCGCCTCGCCGTAGACGGTCGTTCCGTCCGGCGTGACCCAGTACGGCGTGATCTCGATCGCAGCGCCGCGCTGCAGGCCCTGCAGGGAGTAGGGCATCGTCATCAGCAGAGCGTCACGGCTGACGCTGCGGCCAAAGACCATCTGCGCCGTAAAGACGCGGAAGCGCTCAGTCAGCTGCGGTACGGCGACGCGCTTTCCGTTGATGACAAAGCCCGTCTCTGCAAAGCCGCGCCCGTCGACGGCGGAGAGCAGCGTGATGCTGTTGCCCTGCAGGAAGCTGTTGCGCTGATATTCCACGCGCAGGTAATTATAACTGACGTACTTGCCGTAGAGCGTGCGGTTCTCCTGCACATTGGAAAGATCGGCAGGCGTGCGGTAGGCGTCGTCTGTATACCAGCCTGCGAAGACCTTGCCGCCAAGCTCGGCCGGGGCGACCTTGCCGCGCTGATCACCGGTCAGGACGGTGAGGGTGCGGGTGTCCGTGCCCTCATGCAGGGTCAGCGTAACGGTCTCGGGCTCCGGCTCGGGCGGAGCGTCAGGGGCGTCCGTCGCAGCGTCAAGGGAATAGGTCTCGGCGAAGCGGATGGTGGTTTCGGCAGCAGAGACTACCGTGCAGGCCGAGCCGGTCGTTTTAGCTGAGATGCCAAGACTCTGATGATCATCCGTTGTGCCGGTGCCGCGATAGGTGCAGGTGCGCACGCTCGTGCCGGTGACACGGATGCCGTCAAGCGTGATCCAATAGGGCTGGAAGGAGAATGCGGCGTCCTTCTGATAGAACGCGCCGTCCGTCCAGCGATACAGGCCAATGTAGCCGTCGTCGCGGCCCGTGGCCTCGATTCCCTCAGTCGCGTTTAAGCTGCCGTCGCGGACAAAGAGCTGCTGGTAAAGCTCGCTGCCCTTGTTTGCATTCACGACGCCGTAGGCGATGGACGCGCCGTCCTTTTCGGACACATAGCTGCTGCCGCCGGACAGGAAGCCGACCTCCTGATAGAGCGTGCGGTCGATGGTCGTCAGCAGATACGTTGCGATGACGCCGCGCTCGCCGTTCGAGCCGCCGTAGACATGCTGCCAGACGTTGTAGTTGCGCGGTGCGAGATAAACATCGCTCGGCTCCCAGATGTAGTAGGTGGCTCCGGCCTCCGGTGTGAAGTCCATGGCATTCTGCCCGGCGGCAAAGCTCTGGACACTGTCTGCGCCACAGGCTTCGGCAGAGAATGCGCCGCCATAGAGGTGCCCGGTGAGTACCTGCGCCGTGAGATCAAAATGCTCCGTCACGGCGTGGGTGTCGGTCTGAACGACGGTGCCGTTCTGCACATGCGCGACCTTGAAATCACGTCCATAGGCGAACCAGAGGTCCTGGTTGGAGCTCACGGCCGTCAGCGTGACGGTGGCGCTGTCGCCTTCGGTCAGGCTGCCGTCATTCAGAATATAACTGCCGTAGTAGGTGTAGCCGTCGAAGATCTTGTGGTCCACGGTATAGGGGGTGTTATAGCGCAGACCGGTCGAACCGTTCACGCTGTGGTATTCCGCAGGCTGGACCTGATTAGCGAGGGCGGGGGACTCGACCACGGTGCCCTGCGCGTTGACAGGCTGGCCCTTCTCGTTTACCTGATACCAGTGCACGAGCAGCTTACCGCCGCCCACGGTGACCTCGGGCTTCGGAAATTCGGCTTCGGCATTGCGGCCGAGGTAGTCGATGTAGGAGAAGGTGGCCTGCTCATTCGTGAGAAGCGTTTTGCCCGTGGACGGGTTATAACCGGACTTGATGGTGACCCGGTACTTCATGACGGGCTTATCCTGCTCGCTGACGTTGCCGACCGTCCAGTGAATGGCGCGGGCCGCGGAGTCATAGGAGGCCGTGCCCTGACTGATGTAGACGTCGGCGTTGCCCGCAGCATAGACGGCCATATCGGTCGTGATGATGGGCGCGGCGTCCTTGAAGATGAGCTGAACTTTGTCACCCATCGTGTCGTCGACGGAGCCGGCGCGGGCCGCAATGGAAATGCTGCCCGCAATTGAGGTGAAGGCGTCCTTCAGCGCGGTCTCAATGTTCGTCGTGGAGCCAATGGCAAAGTAGCCTTTGGTCGGATTCGTGGCGCAGGCTTTCAGGACCTGCTCGCCGTTCGTGCCGACCTGCAGAGCAACGGAATAGATCGTTGTGCCGTCGGCCTTCGCCTGATTCGATTCCCATATGGTGGCAATTCCGTGGGTGATGTAATCGTCACCGCCGTCACTTGCATGTTTACATCCTGTTATTTCCAGCCCGGAAGCAGCATCGGTAACAAATTCCTCGCCGTTTCCGTCAACCTTGTTATAGTTACAATTGATTTGAGCAGTTGCCCAATTGATATTCGAAGTGGCGTATTTGGTAACTCCCAAAAAAACACATAGTCTGTAAATTTGATATCTTCTGCGCAAGCGATGTTGCCACTGATACGGTAACTGGCAGTTGGCTCGCCATCACTCAGCAGCACGATGCTCTTATTCTGCCCGGTGGATTCCGCGGAGTTCAGCAGGGTACGGGCTGTATGAAGGCCAAGCTGCGTAAAGGTGCCGCCGTTATCGTTGTCCTTCTTGATCGCATTGATTTGACTTTTCAATGATTCTTTGTTCGCGTAAGTATAGAATCCGGTATGGGTTTCTTCAAGATTGTAGACGACCAGCGCGATGCGCGTGGTGCTTTCCTCGGTGAGCAGCGTGTCTACAAAGGCGTTTGCGGCGGCTTTTGTCTTTGCCATGCGGCTGTTGTCGTACATGCTGTTCGAATTATCGATGACCAGCACGACGTCGGAGGTCGTCTTATAATTTTTGCCCTGAATACCGAGCGTGACCTCCCATGTGTTTTCCTTTCCCTCGACAGCGGCAGCGCTTTTGCTGAGCTGGATCGCGCCCTCTTCGGGCCAGACGGGCTGCTCACTGTTGTCTGCGAAGACGGCCTCGCCGAGCAGGGCCAGCGTCAGGACGACGATGAGCAGAGCAGCAAGCGTTCGTTTGATGCGATTCATGGTGTTTCCTCCTCTAACGACTCTTCGGCAGGTGAGTGCCGCAAATTTTCTGCGTTCTGTAACGCAATGGGCATTTTTTGTTTTTGAGAATAGCATATAACGAGATGAATGGTGCTGAAGTTTTGCATTCGAAAAGAATCGGATAAAATGTTAAAGAATTTATCCGATGTAAATATCTATATCTGAAATAGAGGAAAAACGGGAATAACTTATGACCATAGTTTACTACATATGAAAGCCTTTTGCAAGCCCTTTCTGGAAAAATTATGTGAAAAGATATCGCGTCCATATTAAACGATATTTCGATAGATTTCGAGGTTTCGCCCCAGACTGTGCAGTTTCAGAACAAAATACGGCAGATAACAGCAGACTCTTTTTGATATCCTTCAAAACTCCGCATTTTTGAGGAAAAGTGTTACAGACACTAACATGCTTGTAACGTTTATTCGCGGAAGTATTTGTGCAATACTGCCAAAATTCTCGACAAAAATTTGGTCGGATTTGCCTCCGAAAAAGCCTTGCGGGAACTGGGAGCGTTGTGTATAATAGAATTACAATTTCAGATTGATAGCTGTAACGAAGTGCTGCGCGCACGGGCTTCCGACTATCACTCAGGGATTCTTGAGTGGAGATGTTGAACGAATGGTTCTGCATCCCCATTTTTGTTTTATTCACGCCATGGAAATCACAAACAGGAGGTACACGAGCATGTATATTCTTGGAAACGGCAGACTGATCACCCGCAGTCAGGCCATTCCGTATCTGGAGAACGGCGCCGTCTGCATTGACGGGACAAAGATCAAAGCGGTCGGCGAGACCGCTGCGCTCCGCGCCAGATATCCGGAGGCGGAGTTTCTTGATGCACGCGGCGGCGTCATCATGCCGGCGTTCATCAACGCCCACACGCATATTTATTCCGCACTGGCCCGCGGTCTTTCCATCAAGGGCAACAACCCCACGAATTTCTATGAGGTGCTCGACGGTACCTGGTGGGCTATTGACCGCAAGCTGACGCTCAAGGGCACAAAGGCCTCGGCTGACGCTCTGTACATCGACTGCATCAAGCAGGGCGTGACGACGATCTTCGATCACCACGCCTCCTACTGTGAGATCCCCGGCAGCCTGTTCCAGATCGCGGAGTCGGCAAAGCAGTTCGGCATCCGCTCCTGCCTGTGCTACGAGGTCTCCGACCGCGACGGTGAGGAGAAGTGCCTGCAGGCCATCCAGGAGAATGCCGACTTCATCACCTGGTGCGAGAAGGAGAAGAACCCCATGCTCGCAGCCATGTTCGGCGGACATGCCCTGTTCACCATCTCCGACAAGACGTTCGACCGTATGGTCGCGGCGAACAATGGCCGCACCGGCTATCACATCCACGTTTCCGAGGGCATGAACGATGTCTACGACAGCCTGCAGAACTATGGCCGCCGCCCTGTGCAGCGCCTGCAGGACCACGGCATCCTCGGCCCGAAGACGATCCTCGGCCACTGCATCCACGTCAACACGGCGGAGATCGAGCTTATCAAGAACACCGACACCATGGTCGTGAACAATCCGGAGTCCAATATGGGCAACGCCGTCGGCATCTGCCCGGTGCTGCCGCTGTCCAAGGCGGGCATCCTCCTCGGCATGGGCACGGATGCCTACACGAATGATATGCTCGAGTCTCTGAAGGTAGCCCTTTGCTCGCAGCGGAGCAATGCCTGTGCGCCGAATGTCGCGTGGTGCGAGGTCACGGACATGCTCTTCAAGAACAACGCGAAGATCGGCGCGCGCTACTTCGACGCGCCCCTCGGCGTGCTGGAGCCGGGCGCGGCGGCGGACGTCATCGTCATGGACTACAAGCCATACACCCCGTTCTCCGATGCGAACATCGACGGCCATATGATCTTCGGCATGACCGGCCGCCAGTGCCAGACGACGATCGCCAACGGCAAGCTCCTCATGAAGGACCGCGAGCTCATCGGTATCGACGAAGAGGCGATCAATGCGCACATCCTCGAGGAGTCCAAGAAGCTCTGGGGCGCGCTGAACGACTGCACCTACTAAGGCTTCTCTCCCGCACATTCATCGGCTGAATTGTGCGGTGCTGCCCTGACAGGGAATAACAACTAAGAAATTAACAATAACTTTCTGTCATATTCTGCCAAATATGATCCTGCGCCGCGCCTGCCTTACCCGGGGTGCGCGCGGCGCCGCAACAAGCATCACAGGAGGATGATCCCATGTCTGAGAAAATGTATCCCATTCCGTTCCGCAGCCTGATGAACTGGATCCTCGCAGAGCGGGAGAAGACCGGCGAGGTCTTCGGCGTGCACAAGCGCTGGATCGCCGACCCGGCCAAGACGCTTCCCATCTTCGGCGAGAAGATCGAAAGCCCGTTCGGCCCCGCTGCAGGCCCGAACAGCCAGCTGGCGCAGAATATCATCGCCGCCTACGTCGCAGGCGCGCGCTTCTTCGAGGTCAAGACCGTTCAGAAGATGGACGGCGCGGAGCTTGCCGCCTGCGTGCCGCGTCCCTGCATTCTTGCAGACGACGAGGGCTACAATCAGGAGTGGTCCACAGAGCTGGAGGTCGTGCAGGCGCTCGACGAGTATGTCAAGGCGTGGTTCGCCCTGAAGATCATGGCGAAGGTCTGGCATTACGGCGATCCGGACGGCTTTGTGTTCAACATGTCCGTCGGCTATGACCTCGAGGGAATCCGCGGCCCGAAGATCGACCACTATATCGAATCCATGAAGGATGCCTCGCAGCTGCCGGTGTTTGCCGAGTGCCGCAAGGTCCTGACGGAGCTGTTCCCGGAGGAGGCGGCGTTCATCGCCTCCATCTCGCCGCAGGTCTCCCACAGCGTCACGCTCTCGACGCTGCACGGCTGCCCGCCCGATGAGATCGAGCGCATCGCGTCCTACCTGCTGACCGAGAAGCATGTACACACGTTCGTCAAGTGCAATCCGACGATCCTCGGCTATCACGACGCCCGCACGATCCTCGATTCAATGGGCTATGACTACATCGTCTTCGACGATCACCATTTTAATGAGGATCTGCAGTGGAAGGACGCCGTCCCGATGTTTGAGCGTCTGCAGGCGCTGGCGGACCACGAGAAGCTGCAGTTCGGCCTGAAGCTGTCGAACACGTTCCCGGTCGATACGACGCGCGGCGAGCTGCCGAACGACGAGATGTACATGTCCGGCCGCTCCCTGTTCCCGCTGACCATCGAAATGTGCCGCCGCATCTCCGCGCAGTTCGGCGGTAAGATGAAGATCTCGTTCGCGGGCGGCGCAGACTTCTTCAACTGCGACAAGCTGCTGGCGGCCGGGATCTGGCCCGTCACCGTCGCCACGACCATTCTGAAGCCGGGCGGCTATAACCGCCTGACCCAGATGGCCGAAAAGACGGCCGGCATGCCGTTCCGACCGTTCGACGGCACGGACACCGAGACCATTGCGGCCCTGTCCGCCTCCTGCCGCACGGACCCGCACCACTGCAAGCCCGTCAAGCCGCTGCCCACGCGCAAGTCCGAGGAAAAGGTGCCCTGGTTCGACTGCTACTCCGCTCCCTGCCGCGGCGGCTGCCCCATCTCGCAGGACATCCCCGAGTATCTCGAGCTGTGCCGCAAGGGCCTGTATAACGAGGCGCTGGCCCTTATCACGGAGCGCAACGCTCTGCCGTTCATCACCGGCACGATCTGCGCGCACCGCTGCATGGGCAAGTGCACCCGCAATTTCTATGAGGATCCCGTCCAGATCCGCGCTGCCAAGCTGCTGGCGGCCGAGAAGGGCATCGATGCCAGAATGGCATCCGTCGTCCGCCCGGCTCCCGTTCCCGGCAAGCGCGCTGCCATCATCGGCGGCGGCCCGACCGGCATTGCTGCGGCCTACTTCCTCGGCCGTGCAGGCGTGGCCTGCACCATCTTCGAGCGCACCGGCAAGCTCGGCGGCATCGTCCGCCATGTCATCCCGGCGTTCCGCATTTCGGATGAAGCCATTGACCGCGATATCGCCCTCATGCAGGCCTACGGCGCAGAGGTCCGCCTGAATACCGAGGCTCCCTCCGTCGAAGAGCTGCACAAAATGGGCTATACCCACATTCTCTATGCCACCGGCGCATGGAAGCCCGGCAAGCTGAACATCCCCGGCAACGTCCGCGGCGTCATCGGCTGGATGCAGGAGCGCAAGGCCGGTGCGAACGAGCCGCTCGGTCATGTCGCCGTCGTCGGCGGCGGCAACACCGCCATGGATGCTGCCCGCGTGGCAAAGCGCGGCGGCGCGGCGTCCGTGACGCTCGTCTACCGCAGAACGCGCCGCTTTATGCCCGCCGATGCGCAGGAGCTGGAGCTTGCCATGCAGGATGGCGTGGACTTCCTCGAGCTGGCTGCGCCCGTCAAACAGGAGAACGGCGTCCTGACGTGTGAGAAGATGCGCCTCGGCGAGCCGGATGCCTCCGGACGCCGCAGCCCGGTTCCAACCGGCGAGACGGTCGAGCTGCCGTGCGACCTCGTGATCTCCGCCGTCGGCGAGCAGGTCGAGGAGCAGGTGTTCACGGACAACGGCATCACGCTCAGCGCAAAGGGCCGTCCTGCCTTCTGCACGAACGTTCCCGGCGTCTATGCTGCCGGTGATGCGCTGCGCGGCCCGGCTACGGTCGTGGAGGGCATCGCAGACGCAGCCCGCTTTGCGGAGGCCGTCATCGGCGCGCCGCACACCTATGACATCCCGGCGGAGGCCCATCCTACGGAGGCCGAGGCTATCGCCCGCAAGGGCATCCTGCGCGCACCGGGCAAGGTCTGCTGCGAGGGCGAGCGCTGCCTGAGCTGCGACACCGTCTGCCAGAACTGCGTGGACGTCTGCCCGAACCGCGCCAACGTCGCCGTCCGTCTGCCGGACGGCCGCACGGAGATCGTGCACGTCGACAAGATGTGCAACGAGTGCGGCAACTGCACTGCCTTCTGTCCGTATGCCTCCGAGCCGTGCAAGGATAAGCTGACGCTGTTCCAGACGACAGAGGACATGGACGATTCCAAGAACTTCGGCTTCTGCTTCCTGCCGGACGGCAAGGTCCGCGCACGTCTGACGACGGAGACCGTCGGCGATCCGGACGAGCTGCCTGCCGATGCCGCCCTGCTCGTGCGCACGATCCGCGACAGCTATTCTTATCTCTATCGTTAACATTACAAATGAACCCCCGGAGCTTCGGCTCCGGGGGAACTTGCGGTCAGGAGACAGCATGGAATTATACGAAATCGTCAATCGCTATCATATCGGAACGAACTACAGCTGCGCGGAATCCATCCTGCTGGGCTGTGAAGAATATTATCATCTGAATTTGCCGGAGCAGGCGCGAAAGCTGTTTACGCTGCTGGGCAGCGGCATGCAGACAGGCCTTTCCTGCTGCGGCGCACTGACGGCCGGAACGGCGATCCTCGGACTGATGACCACGCCGGATGGCGCGTGGAACAGTGACAATCCGGATGGCCCCGCGCTCGTGGAGGAACTGACGAACGTATTCGGGCAGTTTGAAACGCTCTGGTGCGATGAACTGCGCGGGCTGGAGATCGACGGCTATGAGGACCCGTGCTACTGCGTGGTGGAGACCGTTGCCAAAAAGCTGCAGGAGATGCTCGCGCGCTGTGAGGAGGAGATCCCCCATGCAGAATGAGGAATGGAACGTCTCTGCCGTATCGCTCTCGCCGGAGCTGGTGCGCCTTGCGCAGCAGAAGCAGGCGCGGTTCGAAGCCTGCCTTCAGGCGGCGGAGAACGGCAATGAAGCCGCCATCACGGAGCTTGGCATCAACTATTTTTATGGGATCAACGGCGTCCCGGAAGACCCGGATGCCGCATTCTACTGGCTCAGCCGGACCTCGCCGGAGAATGCGGCAGGCCGCTGCTTTCTCGGTGCGTGCTATGTGATCGGCAAGGGAACAAAGCAGGATGAGCGGACTGCGGCTGAGCTGTTTCGGGACAGTGCCGCCCTCGGCTTTCCGCCTGCACAGTATGAGCTGGGACTCTGCTATGAGCACGGCATCGGACTGGAACGGAACATGGCCCGGGCGGTCGAGCTGTATGCGCTGGCGGCGGAGCAGGAGGATGCACAGGCCCAGTGCGCCCTCGGAAACCTGTACTTTACCGGGAACGGTGTGGAGCAGGACCGGGCGCGTGCCGCGGAGCTTTATACGCGCGCAGCGGAGCAGGGCGACGTGCAGGCACTGAGCTGCCTTGCGGAATGCTATGAGGCGGGCTGCGGCGTCCCGTGCGATCTGGACCGGGCCATTGCGCTGTATGATCAGGCTGCTGCCCTCGGCGATGGCTATGCGCACGAGGAGGCGAGCCGCCTGCGGCTGCTGCGTAATAACCGGCGGCGGAAGTGGGATTTTGAGAGCCTGCAATGATTCTGCAAAGAATTGGAGCACTCGCATGACGCGGGTGCTCCATTTTTTGAGCTGATCAGCCCAGAAGAGCGGCAAGGTCCGCCTCCGGGGTGGTGATGGGCGCAATGGCATAGTGCTCCACGAGATACTGCAGCACGTTGGGCGACAGAAAGGCCGGGAGCGTCGGGCCGAGGCGGATATTCCGGATGCCGAGGTGCAGGAGCGTCAGCAGAATGCAGACGGCCTTCTGCTCATACCACGACAGGACCATGGAAAGCGGCAGATCGTTCACGCCGCAGTGGAAGGCCTCTGCCAGCGCCAATGCGATCTGAATGGCGCTGTAGGCGTCGTTGCACTGACCGATGTCCAGCAGGCGCGGCAGGCCTGCGACGGTGCCGAGGTCCATATCGTGGAAGCGGTATTTTCCGCAGGCGAGCGTCAGCACGACGGTGTCCGGCGGGGTCTGGCGGACGAATTCCGTGTAGTAATTTCGTCCTGCGCGCGCGCCGTCACAGCCGCCGACCAGGAAGAAGTGGCGGATCGCGCCGGAGCGCACGGCCCCGACGATCTGCGCGGCGTTTGCCAGCACGGCGTCGTGCGCAAAGCCCGTGGTCGTGCCCGTGCCGCCGTTCAGGCCGGTGCGGTGCTGCGTCTCGGCATAGCCGCCCAGCTCCAGTGCGCGCTCGATGACAGGCGTGAAGTCCTTTTCCGCGCCGATGTGCGGGAGATCGGGGTAGGCGACGACAGCCGTGGTGAACACGCGGTCGGCGTAGGACGGGCGCGGCGGCATGAGGCAGTTCGTCGTGAACAGGATCGGCGCGGGCAGGTCTGCAAATTCCTTCTGCTGGTTCTGCCATGCCGTGCCGAAATTCCCCTTGAGATGGGGATATTTTTTCAGCTCCGGGTAGGCGTGCGCCGGGAGCATCTCGCCGTGCGTATAGACTGCGATGCCACGGCCAGCCGTCTGCTCCAGCAGGAGCTTCAGGTCGTGCAGGTCATGACCGGACACAACGATAAACGGTCCGGGCTCCACGGTGAACGGCACATGGACCGGCGTCGGCTTGCCGAAGCATTCGGTGTTGGCTTTATCCAGCAGCGCCATGCAGCGCAGGTTGACCTCGCCCAGCTCCAGTACGAGCGGCAGCAGCTCCTCCATGCTCCAGTCCTCGCCGACGGCAAACAGAGCTTTAGAAAGGAAGCGCTCGACGGTCTCGTCCCGGTAGCCGAGCACCATGGCATGATAGGCATAGGCTGCCATGCCGCGGCTGCCGAACAGCAGCAGGGACTTCAGGCTGCGGATGTCCTCCTGTGCGCCCCAGAGCTGCGCCAGATCATAGTCGCCCGTGCGGCCGCAGGGCGCGGTGCAGACGGCACAGTCCGGCACAAGGCGCTGCTTCTCGGCCCGGACGCGCCCGGCCAGGGCGTTCAGGCTGTCCGGATCGAAATTGACGTTCGTCAGCGTGGCGAACAGGCCCTCGATCATCAGCTGCCAGGTCTCCGGACCGGCATCCGGGCTGGTGTCCGCCGCGCGCGCCAGACCGATCAGTGCTCCGGTCAGCCGGTCCTGCACCTGCGCAGTCTGCGCGTCCTTGCCGCAGACGCCGCGGCTCGTGCAGCCGGTGCAGCCTGCGGTCTGCTCACATTGAAAGCAAAACATGTTGTGGTCCATGGGAAAACTCCTTCTTGTGGTTTGGGGTTCACTTCATGGACACATCATACCAAATGACTGCACGCAAATATGTTGGTATGCCAACATGACGGACGCGATTTTCGTTCCAAATTCAGGGAAGCATAAATTCGGCGGGGATCGATACGCCGTTCATGAAAACGGCAAGGCAGATATAGTTTCCATCCGTCGTGATGCTGGCATTGTCCTTCCATGCCGCGGTGATCGCCTCGTCTGTGCCCTCGCTCTCGACGGCGCCCTCGTCCACGGCCTTCTGGAGAATGTCCACGACCTTCTGCACGTCGGCGCTGTTCTCAACCTCAAGCAGAACGACCTCGTCCGGCGCGCCGGTCACGGGGGAGAGGCCGCCGCTGACCTGCCGGAACGAAATTTCCTCCAGTCCGGGGAACAGGGGACTCAGCTCCGAAATGTCCGAGACCGGGAACAGGACCGGCGCGTCCGCGCCCATGGCGGTGATGCCGCTCTGATAGAGCATCTGCAGATCGCGCGATGAGGTTGGCTCGGTCGGCGCGGGTTCCGTCGGGGCGGGCTTGCTGCCGCAGGCCGCAAGCAGCACGAGAACGCAGACCAGTGCGAGGAGCAGGAACGTCTTCTTCATAAAAAATACCTCCCTTTTCTGTATGGATCCGGTCAGCCTGCTGCGCTGACCCCCTTGTATCCATCAAGACGGCGCACGGGAAGAATTGTTTCGCGAATTGCAATCCATAAAAAAGTATGGTATCATAAACTCAACGCAGGTTATCCCTTTATCTAATGGAAAAGGGTCAAAAAACGAAGTGACTGCAGGCCCTCTGTGGTCCAATATAAAAAATATGATACGAAAGGAGAAGCGGACATGGAACGGATCAAAAAGAACTTCGGTTTTGGCTTTATGCGCCTTCCGATGCAGGACGGCGAGGTCGATATCGCGGAAACGAACCGCATGGTAGACGCATTTCTGGACGCAGGCTTCAACTATTTTGACACGGCGCACGGCTATCTGCAGGGCAAGAGCGAAAAGGCGCTCAAGACCTGCCTGACGAGCCGTTATCTGCGCGACCGCTACATCCTGACGGACAAGCTGACGGAGAACTTTTTCAAGACCGAGGCGGACATCCGCCCGGTGTTCGAGAGCCAGCTCGAGGCCTGCGGCGTCGATTATTTTGATTTCTACCTCATGCATTCGCAGTGCTCGGAGAACTATGGCCATTTCAAGGCCTGCCGCGCTTATGAGACGGCGTTTGCTCTGAAGGAAGAGGGCAAGGTCCGCCACGTCGGCATTTCGTTTCATGGCCGCCCCGAGCTGCTCGAGCAGATCCTGACGGAGTATCCCGCGATCGAGGTCGTGCAGATCCAGTTCAATTATGTTGACTATGACGATCCCTCTGTCCAGAGCCGCAAGTGCTATGAGGTCTGCCGGAAGTTCAACAAGCCGGTCATCGTCATGGAGCCGGTCAAGGGTGGAAACCTTGTCAAGCTGCCGGACGATGCACGCGCTGTTCTGGATGCCCTGCATGGCGGCAGCCCGGCCAGCTATGCCATCCGCTTCGCTGCGGGCTTCCCCGGCATGCTGATGGTGCTCTCCGGTATGAGCACGCCAGAGCAGGTGCAGGACAATATCTCGTTCATGAAGGACTTCAAGCCGCTGGACGAAACGGAGCTTGCTGCCATCGCGAAGGTGCAGGAAATCTTCCGCAGCAAGAACCTCATCCCGTGCACCGGCTGCCGATACTGCACGGACGGCTGCCCGAAGCAGATCGCCATCCCGGAACTGTTCGCCACGATGAACGCGAAGCAGATCCACCACGACTGGCATACGGATTATTACTACAATGCCGTCTACGCACTGCCCGGTCATAAGGCCTCGGACTGCGTGAAGTGCGGCAAGTGCGAGTCCGTCTGCCCGCAGCATCTGCCCATCCGCCAGCTGCTGGAGAATGTGGCGAACGAGTTCGAAAAGAAGGAAGCGTAAGGGAAACAGAAACCCAAATATGATGCAAAAATTCGCAGCCGCTGCGGTCGATTGGCCGCGGCGGCTGAGCTTGTCAAAAAAGGATTTTTGACAAGCTCTCAAACGAGACCCGTTTCACTGGGCTCTCGTTTGAGAAGGCTGCGGCTCGCGGCAGCGCACGAAGGGTACACCCTTCGCACGTTTGCGAGCCGAGCGGTATTTTCTTCGACGTACACGCCGCCGGAGAAAATGATTTCCACTTTCTTTGCGCTTGCGAGCGCAAACTCTGCGAGGCTTTTTTGACAGTCTGAGCCGCTGCGGTCGATTGGCCGCGGCGGCTGCCTTTTTCCTCTGTCCGCATCGGGCGGGACTTGCTTTTTCTTCCCCGGTGCGTTATACTCTGGCGCATGAAGACGAATACGGGAGGTATGCATATGAATGCGGTGATCTTTGATATGGACGGCGTGCTCGTGGACAGCGAGCGCGTGGTCTGGGAGAGTTTTCGTTATGCGGGCGAGAAGACCGGCGTTCCCGATGTGGAGCGGATGGCGATCATCGGCCTTGGACTCAACGACGAGGCGTGGATCAAACGGTTCCGGCAGGAATTCGGCGCGGATTCGGACCGAATCCTGGAGCACGAGGAGGCCTATCTGCAGAATTTTTACGCCAATGGCGCAGCTCCGGCAAAAAAAGGCGCGCAGCGGCTGCTGGAGCAGCTGTGCGCGTGGAATATCCCGGTTGCAGTCGCGTCGTCGTCTCCGGCGGCCGTCGTGCGAGGCCGGCTGGAGCGGGTCGGACTGCTGCAATATTTTACTGCGGTCATTTCCGGCGACATGGTCGGCCGCTCGAAGCCGGAGCCGGACATTTTCCTCGAGGCGGCGCGGCAGCTGGGCAGACCGGCGGCGGAGTGCACCGTGATCGAGGATTCGCCGAACGGCCTGCGCGCGAGCAGGCGCGCCGGATGCCGGACGCTGTTCGTGCCGGACCTCTGGCGGCCGGAGGAGGAGCAACCGGAGCTCTACGACGCGCGCTTTGCCGATCTGGACGCCGTGCGCGAATTTTTTGCTGCGGAGCATTAAGCTCTGCGGGTTGCGGCGGACGGAATCTGCAGCAGCTGGCGGTATTTTGCCACGGTGCGGCGCGAGATGTCGATGCCCTGCGCTTGCAGCCGCTCGGCAAGCGCCTGATCGGACAGGGGAGCGTGCTTATCCTCCTGCTGCACAAGCACGGCGATGGCCTGCTGTGCCATGACGCCGGAGACCTCACCGCCTGCCAGCTTTGCGGAAAACAGGCTGCGAAGCAGGCGGACGCCCTGCGGCGTCTGGATATACTTCCCGCTGAGCGCGCGGCTGACGGTGGAGGTGTGCAGGCCGACGGCCTGCGCGATGTCCTGCATCGTCATCGGAGCGAGCGCCTGCCCGGAACGGAAATACGGCAGCTGCCGCTTCAGAATTTCCTGACAGCAGCGCAGGAGCGTCTCCTCCCGCTGCCGGATGCAGCTGATGAGCCATTCCGCCTGCGAGACCTTTTTGACGATATACTGCCGCGCCTCCGGATCGTCCGTCTCGCGGACGAGGGAGCGGTAGAAGCTGCTGACGGACAGCTCCGGCGTGTAGGCCCTGTTGACGGCGACGCTGAGCACGCCGTCTTTTTCCTGCAGGAGCACGTCGGGGACGACATAGCCGTCGTCCTGCGCGCGGCTGAATTCCGCGCACGGGAAGGGCGAAAGGCTCTGGATCTGCCGGTAGGCCTCCTGCACGGCGGCAAGGGGAACATGCTCGCTCGCGGCGATGGCCGCAAAAGCGTGATGCCCAGCCTGCTCGAGATAGTGCTCCGCGATCGTGCAGGCCAGCCCGGACTCGCCGAGCGCCTGCAGCTGCAGACAGAGGCATTCCGAAAGCGTCCTTGCGCCGACGCCGGGCGGGTCGAGGCGCTGAACGATCTGAACAGCCGCATCAACAAGCGCGGCCGGGCCGAGCGCGGAGACATCGGTGCGCAGATAGCCGTCGGCATCGAGCGCATGGATGACGGCGAGCACGGCGCGCTGCAGCTCCGGCTCCAGCGACAGGCGCTCCGCCTGAAACTGCAGATGGGTCGTCAGGTCCTCGCCGTAGGCGACGGCGTCCCGGTCGGCAAAATCCGGCTGCATGTGCTCCGCATCCTCGCCCGCGGCGGCATGCCCGCCGGCGGAGAGATCGTCAAGCAGACTCACGCCCGGCGCGGCTCCGCATTCCAGTGTGGGATTTTCCAGCAGAGCGGTATTGATATAGGACTGCAGCTGGCATACGTCCAGCTGTAAAATTTCAACAGCGGCGTACATCTGCGGACGCTGCTGCTGAACGGGCTTCTGTTCCTGAAAGATCTGCATAAAAAAATCCTCTTCCGACGGTAAACGATGCGCTTTTTGTGATATTCCATTATATCGGCTCGCCGGGTGGATGTCAAGGCATCCGCCCCGTATCAAAATTTTTCCGGTTGATACTACTCGTAGTGGCATGAAATTTGCTATAATAGAAAGGCACAGGGAGGTGCAAACCGATGAAACAAGAAAACTTTGTAGAGAACATCCCGGGCATCCTGCTGCTGTCGCACGGCCCGTTCTGCCAGGCTCTGCTCGAGTCTGCCCAGATGATCGGCGGCGAGGCAGTGAACGTGGTGGCGCTGCCGCTGCTGGAGAACGCGAGCATTGACGAATACGGCGAGAAGGCCATGCAGACGTTCAAGCAGATGCCCGAGGGCTCGATCGTTCTGTTCGACCTGGCAAGCGGCACACCGTTCAATCAGATGATGATGAAGAGCGGCGGCGAGGAATTCCCCGGTCTGTGCGGCATGAACCTGCCGGTCCTGCTGGAGGCGATGACCATGCGCGAGGCCATGAAGGGCAGCGAGCTAGTCGCCCTGCTGGAGGAATCCGCCAAGGCGGCAGTCGTCAATATCAAGAGCTTTTTCGAACCGTAAGCAGGGTACATAATTTCTGCGGAAGGGAGGTCAGTACATGCGCAGAGATCATGTGTTACAATTTGTCCTGGAAGCGGCACAGACACCGGATTTTCAGGGCGTGACGGCGCAGGCCGTTGCGGATGCCCTGAGCATCTGGCGCAACGATGCCGCAGTCGAGCTCAATAAGCTCGTCGCAGAGGGAAAGCTGCGGCGGGTCGGCAAGAAAAACGTGCGTTTCTTCCCAGCATCGGAGGAGACGGCGGACATCCGGCCGGAGCCGGCCGTGCAGGAGGAGCCGCCGCAGGCAGAGGAGGAGACCGGACAGTACCGGGCGTTCTCCGGCCTCGTCGGCGCGGACGGCAGCCTGAAATATCAGCTGCGGGTCGCCATGGCGGCCGTTGCCTATCCCCCGAACGGCTTGAATATGCTCATCACCGGCTCGACCGGCAGCGGCAAGAGCCATTTTGCCCGAACGATCTGGGAATACGCAAAGGAGACGAAGGCACTTTGCGGCGCGCATGCACCGATCCCCTTTGTGGAGTTCAACTGCGCGGAATATGCGGACAATCCGCAGCTGCTGCTGTCCCACCTGTTCGGCTATAAAAAGGGCGCGTTCACGGGCGCGCTCGAGGACAAGCCGGGCCTTGTGGAGCAGGCAAACGGCGGCATTCTGTTCCTCGACGAGATCCACGGCCTGTCGTCGACCGGGCAGGAGATGTTTTTCTCCCTGCTCGACACGGGCGTGTTCCGCCGCGTCGGCGACAATACGCCGCGCACCTCGCGCTTTATGCTTATCGGCGCGACAACAAAGCCGCTGACCGATCTGCTCGAGACGTTCCTGCGCCGTATGCCGGTGCTCATCTCCATGCCGACGCTCTCGGACCGCCCGATGAAGGAGCGGCTGGAGCTGGTGGAGCATTTTTACGCAGAGGAGGCCACCCACATCGGCCGCACGCTGCGCATCCAGAAGGGCGCGCTCAACAGCATTCTGGACTATTCGCTGCATTCCAATTTGGGCGTTCTGAAGAATCTGGTGCAGCTGTCCTGTGCCAAGGCGTTCCTGCGCGAGAACGTTGCGGGGAACCGGACGGGGGAGATCGTGGTCACGTTTTCTGACCTCTCGTTCCAGACCTATAACGTCTCGGCCGAGACGGAAAAATACGCGCACGGCGACCTGCATTTTGCAGAGGATCTTGTCGTGCCGAACCAGCGCATCCAGAGCAGCGCGGCGGACGTTGCCTCGTTCGTCGATGTCTATGACTTTGTGGAATCGCGCCTTTCCGGCGAGCAGGAGCAGCACCATGACGCCGGAAATCTGCAGCAGATCATTGCTGCGGAGATCGATAATTATTATGTGGACATGGAGCGGGCCCTGCAGGCCCCGGATGTCGACCGCAGCCTGCTCGACAGCGTGCTGTTCCCCGGCAGCATCGGCATCTGCAGCGAGTTTCTCAGCCGGGCCTCTTATGCGCTCAACCATGTCTATCCGTCCATTGCGGCGACGCTGCTTGCCATGCATCTCAGCCAGTATGTCAGCCGCATGCGCTCAGAGCAGCCGGCCTTCCCGCTGAGTGTGCGGGGCGGCCTGCAGGGCTACGGTGCGGAGCTGGACTTCCTGCGGGAGAACCGGCAGTGGCTGGCGCAGGCTATCAAGGTGCACATCTCGACAGACGAGATGAACTGCCTTGCCGTCCTGCTGCGTCAAGCGGGCAAAAAGCGGGAGAAGCCGCCGGTCTGGCTGACGCTGGCCTCCGGCAGCGACGGCGTGGCGGCCGGTATGGCGCGCCATCTCAACGCCGTCTATGACACAAATCACGTCCACTGGGTGGATTCCGCACGGGGCGGCAGCCTGTTCCAGTCCCTGTGCGACCATATCGCAACATTCCATGGCGAGGCGGGCAACCTGATCTTCACGGATATGAAGGTGCTCACCACGCTGGAGCCGGAGCTGACGAAGGCGACGGGCGTGCCGTGCCGGGTCATCCCCATTCTGGAGCAGCGTCTGCTGCTTGAGGCGAGCCGCCTGACGCTGCATCCGTCGCAGCAGGACCTCAATGCGCTGCGCGACCAGATCATAGAGGCCTATTTCCGGCAGATGAGCCATCTGTTCCAGACCTCCGGGCTGGATGTTTCGGCCCTGCGCGAAAAATATGCAGAGCAGACGCCGGAAAAGGTCATTCTGTCGACCTGCATCACCGGCATCGGCAGCGCCCGCACCATTCAGGAGATCCTGCAGAAGCGGCTTGCCTATATCCCGCGCCTGCACGTCGTCGCGGTCAGCGCGCTCGACAGCGTGGAAAAGCTGGCCGAGCAGTACGGAAGCTCCCTGCGGCTCGTGGTCGGCACGGTGGAGCCGAACATCCCCGGCGTGCCGTTCATCACGGCGGACCGCGTGTTCAGCCGGGAGGGCATCATGGCCATCGCCTCCATCGTGGACGATTGGGGCATGGACACCAAGCAGATGCTCTCCGGGCAGGAGGAGACCTCCGGCGGCGAGACGATCAGCCTGCTGGCGCAGAGCCTGCGCTATATCGCGCCCCATGTTGAGCAGCAGCTGGCGATCGACTGCATTGAGACCATGACGCACCAGCTTGAAACCGGCTATTACCGGCGGGCCCTGCCGCAGGATGTGCGCGTGCGGCTGTTCATGCACGCGGCGTCTATGCTGGAGCGCATCGTCAACGGCAATCCGCTCGCGATGGAGCCGGAGCATGAGGAGCTCATCCGCCAGAATGCGGCCTGGTTTGATCGCCTGCAGGCGCTGATCGCATCCTCGTTTGCCTCGTTCGGTCAGGAAATCCCGCGGGCCGAGATATTCTATTTTATGCTGTCGCTGCCGCAGACGCTCGAATGAGCTGCGGCACGTCAAAATACGAAAATTGAAACAGGAGATATGAAACATGGTCAGTCAGAAAGTTACAGTCATGAATGCGTCGGGCCTGCATGCGCGCCCGGCAAACGCCTTTGTGAAGGAAGCGGTCCGTCACGCGGGCTGCAACATCCTCATCAAGAAGGACGGCAAGACCTACATGGGCAAGTCCATCGTTTCCGTGCTCTCCGCCTGCGTGAAGTGCGGTACGGAGATCGAGCTGGTCGCCGACGGCACGGATGAGGCACAGGCTCTGCAGGATATGGTGAACGCCGTGAACTCCGGCCTTGGGGAATAATAGCAATCTTGTACGAATGAAACAGTGAGGTGGCAGGAACATCATGAAATGGCAAGGCAAGGGCGTGTCGGAGGGACTCGCCATGGCGCAGATCCATCTGTTTACGCCGAAGCTCCCGGAGATTTCGCGCCAGCCTGCGGCTGACGCCGAGGCGGAGGTCGCAAAGCTCGAAGCAACGCTGGCGGCTGCGGAGGAGGAGCTGCGCGGGCTCTATGAGACCGCAAAGGAGAAGATGGGCGAGCAGGAGGCGGAGATCTTCGACGCCCACCTGACGATCCTCGGCGACGAATACTCCGTCCGGGAGCCGATCATCCAGCGCATCCGCGAGCAGAAGCAGAATGCCGCCGCAGCGATCGAAGACCAGTTCGACGAACTGGCGCAGATGTTCCGCTCCCTCGGCGACGAGCTGATGGCAGAGCGCGCCGCGGACGCCGAGGACCTCAAGCAGCAGCTGCTGCGCATCTGCCTCGGCTGCGGGCGGCAGGACCTGTCCGTGCTGCCGGGCGATGTGATCGTGCTGGCGGAGGAGCTGACGCCGTCCGACACCGTGCGCATGGATACGGCCCACGTCAAGGGCATCGCCACGAGGCTCGGCGGCGCGACGGCGCACAGCGCCATCATTGCGCGCACGCTCGGCATCCCGGCCGCTGCCGGGATCGACGGCTGGCAGACAGAGGCACTGAACGGACATATGGCCATCCTCGACGGCGCGGACGGTACCCTGACCGTCGACCCGACGGATGAGGAGACGGCGTGCTATCAGAGCCGCAAGGCGCAGGCCGACTGCGAAGCACAGGCGCTCGAGGCCTTCCGCACCAGCCCCTCGCAGACGAAGGACGGCGCGGCGCTTGAGATCTGCGCGAACATCGGCACGCCGCAGGAGGCGCAGCAGGCCATGAAATACGGCGCGGACGGCGTCGGCCTGTTCCGCAGCGAGTTCCTGTTTATGGACCGCGACGCTCTTCCTACGGAGGACGAGCAGTTTGAGGCCTATCGCACGGCGGCGCAGACAATGGCGGGCAAGCCACTCATCATTCGCACGCTGGATGTCGGCGGCGACAAGAAGCTGCCGACGCTCGAGCTGCCGCATGAGGACAATCCCTTCCTCGGCTTCCGCGCCATCCGCATGACGCTCAGCCATCCGGAGATCTTCCGGCCGCAGCTGCGCGCCATTCTCCGCGCGGCTGCCTATGGCGACGTGCGCGTCATGTTCCCGATGATCGGCTCCATGGATCAGCTCCGCGAGGCAAAGGCCCTGCTGCGTGAGCAGGAGCAGACGCTGCAGGCGGAGGGCGTTCCGACCGGCCCTGTGAAGGTCGGCATGATGGTGGAGATCCCGGCAGCCGCCGTTCTGGCAGAGGAGTTCGCAAAGGAAGTTGACTTCTTCTCCATCGGCACGAACGACCTGACGCAGTATACGCTTGCGGTCGAGCGCGGCAACGCCGCTGTGGCACACCTCTATGCGCCGGAGCATCCGGCCGTGCTGCGGCTCATCGCCATGACGGCGCAGGCCGCTGCAGAGCGGCACATTCCCTGCGGTATGTGCGGCGAGGCGGCTGGCGACCCGAAGCTGGCCCCGGCCTTTGTCGGTATGGGCGTGAATGAGCTTTCCATGAGCCCGCGCCGCGTTCCGGCTGTCCGGAAGCTCCTGAGCGAGCTGACGATGGACGAGTGCCGTCAGGCCGCAGAAAAACTTCTGCATCCGTAAGAAAAATGTTTTTCCGGTTTTCTGACGGAAAAATGCTAAAAAATCAGCTGATTTTTGAACATTCCGACAGAAGAATTGAACCGGACCGAAAAAAGCCCGCGAATTACTACCTGTAGTGGCACGGAAATTGCATATAAAATAGGGCGTAGGGGAAAGTCAGAATCGGGCGGCACAGGCCGCCTCTGAAAGTCCCAAGACTTCAGTGTGAAAGGGAAGTGCCACAATGAACTATCAGGATCAGGTGGTCGTGCTGACCGGCGCAAGCGGCGGCATCGGCTCTGCGATGGCAAAGAAATTTACAGACCTCGGCGCGAAGGTCGCGCTGCTGGATATTACGGTTGACCGCGTACAGGCTCTGGCCGACAAGCTCGGCCTCGGCAGGGACCGCGCCTTCTGCGCGGCGGTCGATGTTTCCAATGAAGAATCCGTCAAGGCGACGGTCGACGCGATCGTAAAGCACTTCGGCCGGATCGACGTTCTGGTCAATGCCGCCGGGATCCCCGGCCCGAGCGCCCGCGTGGAGGATTACTCCTTCTCCGATGCAAAGAAGGTGCTCAGCGTCAATCTGTTCGGTACCTTCCTGATGATGCATACCGTTCTGCCCGTCATGCAGGCGCAGAAGCACGGCGCGATCCTGAACTTCGGTTCCGTGTCCGGTGTCGTCGGCTATCCGTTTGAAAGCGCCTACGGCGCGAGCAAGGCGGCCATCATCCATCTGACGAAGAACGCCGCCAGCGAGAACGGCGGCAACGGTGTGCGCATCAATGCGATCTCGCCGGGCTGGGTCAAGACGAACATGATGGCGACCATTCTGGACAGCTATAAGAACGTCGGCTTCGACAACGCCGACGAGAATGTTACGCTTGGGCCGATGGGCCGACCGGGCACGCCGGAGGAGATCGCGAACGTCGCGGCCTTCCTCTGCTCCGAGGAAGCTTCCTATGCCAACGGCTCGAACTTCCTCGTGGACGGCGGCATGACGCTGGGCTGATCGGAGGGAGATCCTATGGCAGCACAGAATGAAAAGCTCCGGGTCGTTGTCGTCGGCGGTGTGGCCGGCGGCGCATCGGCTGCGGCGCGCGTCAAGCGCCTGAACGAAAATGCGGACGTCGTGGTGTTTGAAAAGGGCAGCGACGTATCGTTTTCCAACTGCGGCCTTCCGTATTATCTGAGCGGCACGGTGGAGGACAGCGAGGACCTCATCATGATGACCCCGGCGGCCTTCCGGAAGAAGCATGACATCGATGTGCGTGTGCATTCCGAGGTCGTGTCCATCGACCGCGAGAAGAAGACCGTCACCGTGCGCAGCACGGAGACCGGCGAGACGTATGAGCAGCCCTATGACAAGCTCGTCCTGTCGCCGGGCGCAAACCCCATCGTTCCTCCTGCCCTGAAGGGCGCGGACCGTGAGAATGTGTTCACCATCCGCAATGTCCGCGACATCGTCGCGCTCAAGACATTTCTGGATAAGCCCGAGACGAAGCGTGTCTTCGTGGTCGGCGGCGGCTTTATTGGTATCGAGGCTGCGGAAAATCTGCAGCTGGCCGGGAAGGACGTCACGCTGGCGGAGCTGTCCGGTCAGATCCTGCAGCCGTTTGACGAGGATATGGTCCAGATCCTGCACAAGGAGCTGGACGACCACGGCGTTAAGCTCCTGCTGCACACGAACGTGCAGGCGATCACGGAGCAGGGCGTGACGGTCGAGCGGAACGGCGCGCAGGAGACCTATTCTGCCGACGCGGTCGTTCTGGCCATCGGCGTCTTCCCCGAGACAAAGCTCGCGGCTGCGGCCGGGCTCGAGATCGGTAAGACCGGTGCGATCCATGTGAACGAAAATTATCAGACGAACGACCCGGATATCTACGCGGTCGGCGATGCGATCGAGGTCTATGACCCGCAGACCCATGTCTGGCGCAAGCTTGCGCTGGCCGGCCCTGCGCAGTTCGAGGCGCGCGCCGCTGCGGACCACATCTGCGGCATCACGAGTCCGAACCACGGCTTTGCTGGTGCCCTGTGCCTGCGCGTGTTCGGTCAGAACGCCGCAGCCGTCGGCATCAGCGAGGCGCTTGCCGCCCGCTCCGGCCTCCACGCGGACAGCGTGCTGATCTTCCCGGGCGATAAGGTCGGCATTATGCCGGATTGGCACTATATGTCCCTGAAGCTCATCTTTGAGCGCCCGACGGGCCTGATCCTCGGCGCGCAGGCGATCGGGGAGGGCGATGTCGTCGGCCGCATGAATGTCATCGCGGCGATGATCCGCATGCATGCGACGGTCTATGACCTCAAGGACATGACGCTGTGCTATTCTCCGGTCTACAGCACGGCGAAGGACCCCGTCAATCAGGCGGCGCTCGTTGCCATCAATGTGCTTGAGGGTCAGCTCCGTCAGGTCCATGTGTCCGAGGTGCGCTCCCTTGTGGAGTCCGGTGCGTATATCGTCGATGTCCGCGAGGAGGGCGAGTACGCCGAGGGCCATCTCGTCGGCTCCCATAACATCCCGCTGACGCAGCTGCGCGCGCGGATGGAGGAAATTCCGAAGGATGTTCCCGTGTACCTGCACTGCCGCTCGAGCCAGCGGAGCTATTACGCGCTCTGCTGCCTGCGCGGCCATGGCTACCACAACCTGACGAACATCAGCGGCTCGTTCCTCGGTATCAGCCTCTATGAGTATTTCCATGATAAGTCCGAGGGCCGCAAGCCCATCGTGACCGCATACAACTTTGACTGAGCGGGAGGAGCTATGGAAAAAACGATGACAGAGGCGCGTGCAGACGCGCTGATGGAGGACGGCTTCCACTGCTCGCAGTGTGTGTTCCCGTATGCGGCATTCCGCCTCGGCATGGACCGCGATGAGGCGCTCCGCCTGAGCGCAGGCCTCGGCGGCGGCTGCTTCCACGGCGACTCGTGCGGTGCAGTGACCGGCGCTGCCATGGCACTCAGCATCGTGTTCGGCTTTGATCGGCCGAATGCGGAGGAAGCGGATAAGCTGCTGATCGAGAAGGTCCACGAATTCCAAAAGCGTTTTCTGGAGGAGAACGGCTCGTTGCTCTGCCGACAGCTGCTCGGCGGTTACGACAAGGCTGATCCCGATGCCGTCGCTCCGGATGATGCCTATGATAACTGCGCACGCTACTGTGCGTCGGCCTGCCGGATCCTGGATTCCCTGATCGGCGACCGTTACATCCGATAAGAGTTAAGAAACGAGGTTTTTCCAATGGCAAAACTGGATTTATTGGAAAAGAAAAGCATCATCGGCATGATCCACACGCTGGCATTGCCCGGCACGATGGATTACTGCGGGGATATGACGAAGGTCATCGACCGCGCCCTTGCCGATCTGCATGCCATGCAGAATGCAGGCGTTGACGCCGTGATCGTCGAGAATTTCTGCGACCATCCCGCCGGAACGAAGCTCGAGCCGGAGCAGATGGCTGCCCTGACCGCCGTGGCCACGGTCGTGGCGCGCGAGGCGACCATCCCGGTCGGCATTGATGCGGCGTTCTGTGATCCGATGGCAAGCCTGGCCATTGCCGTGGCCGTCGGCGCGACGTTCATCCGTGTGCCGGTGTTCGTCGACACGGTCGTGACGTCCGACGGCATCGTCAAGCCCTGCGCCAGAGAGCTGCAGCGCTACCGCAAGCTGCTCGGCGCGGAGAACATCGCTCTCCTGTGCGATATCCAGACGAAGCACACGTTCATGCTCAGCAGCGCCATCTCCATCGAGGAGAGTGCCCTGATGGCGACGGAGTGCGGCGCGGATGCCCTCATCATCACGGGCGCGCACACCGGCTCCGCCTCTCCGCTCGAGACCATCCGCCGCGTGCGCGAAGTCACGAAGCTCCCGCTCATCGCGGGCAGCGGCGTCAACGCGCAGAATGCAGCCGACCAGCTGTCTCTCGTCGAGGCCGCCATCGTCGGCTCGGCCATGAAGCCGCACGGCAAGGCGGAGGAGCCCATCGACGAGGCTCTGGCAGCCAAGCTCATGCAGAGCGTCAAGGCCTGCCGCTGATCCCTTTGCGTCTTTATGGGCAGCTCCGCTGCTCTGAAGCATATCCCAGCATTCATCATGTAAGGAAGGAGGTATAAAGCATGCGCAATGTCGTTTTGACTCGTGTTGACGAGCGCCTGATCCACGGTCAGGTCATGACCTCGTGGCTGAAGCTCTGCAACGCGAATGTCATTCTCATCATCGATGCCGGTTCCGCCTCAAACGCGTTCCTGAAGCGGATCCTGTTTGCGGCTGCACCCAAGGATGTGGAGCTGCAGGTCATGAATGAGGCAGATGCCGCCGCCTATCTGAAGGAAGATTCTCCCGCCGGAGAAAAGGTCCTTGTTCTTTCGAAGACTCCGCAGCCTCTGCTGGCCATGGTCCGAAGCGGCATCGAGATCAAGGAGATCATCCTCGGCAATATGGGCGGCGCGCCCGGCAGAAAGCACTTCAACAAGAGCATTTCCGCCAGCGCGGACGAGATCCAGGCATTCCGTGATCTTGTGGACGCCGGCGTATACGTCTACTGCCAGATGGTCCCGTCCGATGCGAAGGAAGACGTCAAGAAGCTGTTGAAGTAAACGGCAGGTCCCACGCCTGAACTCCGCTCCCGGAGCTCAGAACCCAAAGGCGGCACCGCTTTTGCGGTGAAGCCCAAAATAGAAATAAGGAGAGAGAACTTGTGAATATCAGTATCCTGCAAATTTGCCTGATCTCGTTGTTCTATTGCTTCTCGAACATCAGCTGGCCGTTTGGTTCCATGGGCCAGTGGGCAACGATCAACCGTCCGCTCGTTGGCGGCCTTGTCGTCGGCCTGATCCTCGGCAACCCGGTTCAGGGCACGATCATCGGCGCGACCATCAACGTCATCTACCTCGGCCTCGTCTCCGCCGGCGGCTCTCTGCCTGCTGACTCCGGCATGGCCGGTATCATGGGTACTACATTCGCTCTGATCGGCGGCCTCGATACGAACACCGCTCTGGCACTGGCCGTTCCTATGGGCCTTGTCGGCGCTGTGATCGAAGTTCTGACCATGACCGGCCAGTGCATGCTCATTCCTCTGGCTGACAAGTGGATCGAGCAGGGCAAGTCCAAGCTCGTTATCTGGGCAAACACCTGGATTCCGTACATTGTCAAGTCCATTATCCGTTTCATCATCGTCTTTGTCATCCTGTACTTCGGCTCCAATGCCCTCGACAGCGTGACGAACGCACTGAGCGGCCGCGTCCTCGATGCACTGAGCGTCATGGGCGGCATGCTTCCGGCAGTCGGCGTCGGCATGATGCTGCTGTCCATCTTTAAGGGCAATGCCCGCTGGTTCCTGTTCCTCGGCTTCCTTGCTACGAGCTTCCTTGGCCTGAACACCATCGCCGTGGCATTCATCTTCCTCATCGTGGCTGTCCTGATGGTCGGCTTCACGGAGAGCGATTTTGCCGGCTTCAAGAGCATCCAGCAGAATAACGATCTTTCCTATCAGTATTTCACCAAGAAGGACCTGCGTCATTCCTGGTTCATGTGGCACTGGTTCTGCGAGTCCTGCTACAACTACGAGAGAATGCAGGGCCTCGGCTTCTGCACCGCTATGATCCCGCTGCTGCGCAAGATCTACAAGGGCGATGATGAGGCCATGATCGCTGCTATGAAGCGTCAGTCCATGTTCTTCAACACCGACCATGACTTTGGCGGCATGATCCTCGGCATCTGCGCCTCCATGGAGGAGCAGAAGCGCTCCGGCGCCGACATCCCCGACGAGGCGTTCGTCGCCCTCAAGTCCGGCCTGATGGGCCCGTGCGCCGGTATCGGCGACACTCTGTCTCAGGTCGTTCTGCTTCCCGTTCTGTCCGTTATTTTCATCAACCTCGCAACGCAGGGCGCTGTCTGGGCTCCGATCGCCTACACCGTTCTGTTCATGGCCATCTTCTATGGTGTCGGCTACTGGATGCTGAACGTCGGCTATAAGAGCGGCGGCGAAGCCGTTCTGAAGCTCATGGAGAGCGGCATTTTTGACAAGGTCGTCAAGGTTGCGAATATCCTCGGCTGCGCGGTCTGCGGTGCGCTGATCTGCAGCTATGTTTCCTTCAACTGGAATGTCGTCATGATGCGCGAGGGCGTTGAGGTCTTCAACCTCCAGACCGGCGTGTTTGACGCGATTCTTCCCAACATGATGCCGCTGCTTCTGACGATGGGCGTCTATGGCCTGTCCAAGAAGGGCGTCAAGAGCTCCTACATCACCTTCGGCACGATGCTGCTCGGCTTCGTGCTCGGCCTGCTCGGCGTCATCGCCTAATTCAGGCAAAAACTCTGGCCGCCGTGCCCACACTGCTGTCGGCAGGAAACTGCCGACAGCGTCGGCGGCCCCCGAATTCATCAACCCTGCGGCGTATCGCCGCTAAAAATAAGGAGGATTTCTTATGAGAATCAGCAATGTCGGTCTGTTTGTCAAGGATCTGGAAGGCGCAAGAAAGTTCTTTGAGGACTTCTTCGGCGCACAGGTCCATGCCACCTACGAAGAGGATGACGGCTACAAGTCTTACATCATGAAGTTCGATGAGAACCCGAAGCTGGAGTTGATGTCCAAGCCGACCGTCGTCGACGAGAAGAAGGACCCGAACCGTACCGGCTTTGTGCATATCTGCATCAAGGTCGACTCCCGCGAGAAGCTCGACGAGATCATCGCGAAGTTCAAGGCTGCCAACTACACCATCCTCTATGAGCCGGCAACAAACGGCGGCAATGAGGTCCGCGCCATCACGTTTGAGGACAACATCCTCGAGGTCTGCTGCTAAATGGCAACACCGCACAATTACATCTTCGGCCTTCGCCGGATATTTTTCGCCGATCCTTCGGTTCGAAAAGATTGAAATACACAAAGTATTCCTGCACTTTTCAAACCATGCCTCGACAAAAAATCTCTCGCCGAATGCGCTCGCTGAATTGTGCGGTTCTGCCCAAAATCATCGAAGGAGAAATAACAATGAGCGAAAAGAGCAAGCTGTTTTTTAATGGCAAGAAGAAAGTTATCGGCATGGTCCACCTGCTGCCGCTTCCCGGCAACGCTGCCTACCAGAACAACAAGGAAGAGATCGTGAAGAACGCCATCAAGGATGCCCACACCCTCATCGACTGCGGCGTTGACGCCATCATGCTCGAGAACTTCAGCGATTGGCCCCAGTACAGCACCGAGATCCCCCTCGAGGCCTATTCCCTGATGGTCAGCATCGCCACCCGCATCCGCGAGTTCTGCAAGATCCCGTTCGGCGTCAACATCGAGATGAACGCCTTCGTGCAGGAGTGGGCCATGGCCTACGCCGTCGACGCCGACTTCATCCGCTTTGAGGCCTATGTCGACAACCGTGCCGGTTCCTTCGGCTACATCGAAGCCTGCTCCACGCCGCTTGCCAAGATCCGCCAGGACTATCCGTCCGACACCATGATCTTTGCTGACGTCCACACCGCCGAGACCTATGGCGTTCCGAATGTCGCCATCAACGAGCTGGCTGGCAATGCCAAGGGCCACGATGCCGATGCTGTCATCGTCACCGAGAACGACCTGAACAAGAAGATCACCCCGGCGGACGTCAAGTCCATGCGCGAAGAGATGGGCGATTTCCCCATCATCGTCGGCGCAGGCGTGAAGCCGAACAACGTTCTGGACTACATGGAGTACTGCGATGCCGTTATCGTCGGCCGCGGCTTCAAGACCGGCGACCGCGTTGACGCGAAGCTCGTCAAGGAGTTCATGGAGATCGTCCACAGCAAGTTCAACTGATTTTTGCCCCCTCATTCACCTTTCAGATCGATAGAAAGCGCCGTCCCGGGAGACCCACCGGGGCGGCGCGCAGTTTATGGGAAGCCCTCAGGCACTTTTTGACAAGCTGAATTCCAACTGGATTTAGCAGAACGGAATGTACTCTGCGCTGCTGAACGGCTTAGGCGGGCTGCCTTTCCTTGCCGGCATGATCGGCATTTATCGGGCTCTATGTCAATCGTTGGGGTAGAGGCAAAGAACACAATCATCCAAGACCGTGTCGGGGTGCTTAGCCCCGGCGCGGTTTTTTCGGTACACCGCTGCAGAAAAGGGTCCGATTTCTGAAGTTCCGGAAGTTCCGCATCCCGAAGCAGACGCGCTTGAGGACATTCGTTTTGTTGTTGCAGCCCTCGATGAAGCCGTTGGACCAGGGGACGTCCATGGAGTTCAGAATCTCCTGAAACCAGTTGCGGTACGCCGTGACGCAGGCCTGTAATTCCGGAAGATCCATACTCATGGTAAAGGATTTTGTCTCTATGCTCAACCTCAAAGCAGTTTGCTCCCTGCACACTTTCTATCCCGCGGACTGCGTCAGTACACATGCCAGGGTACTTTGCGACATGAACGGCAGGCAAATGCCGCTCTCGCCCGCGCCGATCAGCAGCTCCGTGCCGCTCGGGCTGATCAGAAGGGGATACGTCTCACACAGATACATCGGGCCGTCCGTGGCACCGTAGTTTTTACCGCCAACAAGCGATATGTTGATCGTTACATAACTCGGACCGTCCGGAATAGTCTGAATCGTCCAGGAACCGCTCCACATCTCCTCAAAGTCCTTGCTGTCTTTGTATGCCCAATCCAGATCGACCGAGCCGCCCGTCTCATCCCCGGGATAAAAGCGCAGCGAGAAACAGGCATAGCGGTTGGTTTCCCCTACCATGGTTTCTGTGATCCAGCCCATGCCTGAACGCTGTGAACCGGCAAGGCCGAGCGCGGTCATGCCTGTCCAGCCATCAGAAAGCCAGTCGGCAAATTCGGGCGGAGCGTTATACCAGGCATATTCCGTAAAGTCAAACGAAAGATAGTCGCCAGTTTCCGATATACACGGCGCAAGATGGCTCATCGCATCGAGCGATGGGTACCATTCGCAGGTGTTCCCGTTGTTGTCGGTGATGAAGACCTGGGTGTCGGCTTCATATGCAATGCCATCGAGATTTGCAAAGAGCAGCACCGGTTCGCCGCTCTCTGACCGGTAGAGTACATCTGTGACCTCATCGGTCTTCGTTTTTTCATTCCACTGCACACGGTTGATTACAACTGTTGCGTTTTCGTCAACCGGCACGATGCAGTACAGATGCCCTGCACCGCCGATGATGTGCTCCGCATCGATCTCCGCGATGAAGGGGTATTCCAGCAGCAGGGCCGCATTGGTTTCCCGAAGCCACGCGGGAAAACCTGCCTCGAATCCCTCCTCAAAAAGCCCGCCGACATAGCCGAGATATGCCATCCCGAACATCGTCTGCGAAAAATCAATCTTATCCCGTAGCCATAGCAGCGAGTTTTTGCCTTCCTCTGAGCCAATGTACTGCGCCTGCTGCGGTTCCGTGGTCTCGCTGTGCTGCGCCTGCTGTGGTTCCGTAATCTCACTGTGCTGCGTGGGATCCTCCGATTGGGTTTCCGAGGCTTGCCCGGCAAGCGTTTCAGGCAATGTGGCACTGTCGGTGCCCTTGAGCTGCTGAATTTGCGCGCAGGCACAAAGCAACAGCAGCAGAGCCACCGCCAGCAACAGCGCAAGTACTTGCTTGTGTGTTGTTTTCATAGCCGCTCCTTTCAGATCAGAATTTTCCGCTTCGGCCCGAACCGCCGCCGCCGGATTCGCTGCGACTGCTTCCTCCGCTGGAGGAGCTGCGCTCGATCTTCCGGCTGGAGGTCGTCTTATGGGTAAAACGA
>OLFX01000861.1_pt1 | contig 42483 bp, 49 predicted proteins | sample 1605091 | NCBI WGS metagenome assembly OLFX01 (sample SAMEA3888906, study PRJEB22519) | human gut metagenome | biome: human gut; feature: human-associated habitat; material: faeces | place: Denmark | collected 2012 | reverse complement strand
CGATTTTATGACGCTTGCAGTATTCTGGGTCATCCAGCTGTTCCGGGTCAATACCCTTTACAGCAAGATTCCTTGCAAAGATGGTACGCTGATACTCCACTGAGAATCTAAGTACGTTACCGTCTGCAATCGCATCCTTAATCATGTATTTGTGCAGGCATGAATCCAGCTTATCTCCTGCATGGAAAATATCCGCTGTGGTACGACCATCCGCACCTTTGTTTTTTTCAAAAATTGGTGTTCCAGTGAATCCGATATAATTTGCTCTTTCAAAATGCTTTACAATCTGTCCATGCATTTTCCCGAACTGGGACCGATGGCACTCATCAATGATAAATACAACTTTCTTATCTTTGTATACATCCATTACAGCTGCATATTTCGGATTTTTGACGGCATTTGCCATCTTCTGGATCGTTGTAACAATCATCTTTTTCTCAGATGATTTCAGCATATTGATAAGTACAGCAGTGCTGTCCGTATTATCTACACAGTCTTTTTCAAAACTGTTATATTCATCAACGGTCTGGTCATCAAGATCTTTTCTGTCAATCAGGAATACGACCAAATCTACCATTGATTCATCGCGCAAAAGCTGTGCCAGCTTGAACGATGTCAGCGTCTTTCCTGAACCTGTACAGGCAAATACATAACCATCCTGATTTACTTCCAGTACACGCTTCTTTGCAGCCTTTACAGCATAAATCTGGTATGGTCTCATGACCATCAACACAGGCTCCGTGGTCTTAATGACCATGTATTTATCCATCATCTCTGTAATAGCGGATTTACGGAAAAATTCACCTGTGAATGTGTTCAGGTCATTGATACGTGTATTCTTTTCATCTGTCCAGAAGAATACAAGAGATTTCAGGATTGGATTATACTGACCGTCCATCATCTCATTTTCATTACAGAAATACTTCGTCTGTACAGAATTGCTGACTACAAACAGCTGCAAATATCTGAAAATGCCTTTGAAAGAAAACTTTCTGTATCTGTTAATCTGGTTGATTGCTTCGTTGATTTCCACGCCGGGGCGTTTCAATTCAACCTGTACAAGCGGTAAACCATTGATAAGGACGGTCACATCATAACGATTCTTGTACACCACATCATCTTTATGCGTCTTGTCCATTGTGACCTGATGCGTAACCTGGTAAATATTCCGGTCTGTATCTGGAGAGAAAAAATCAATATATACTGTTTGTCCATCATCCAGCTCCAAGACATATTTATCCCGTAATATCTTTGCTGACTCATAAACAGAATGATTATCTATATGAATCATAATGCGGTTGAATTCAGCATCTGAAAATAGTACAGCATGTCCCTTTTCTTCCAGTTTTCTTGCATTGAATTTTGCAAGCTGAGTTCGGAAGTTTGTAAGAACATGATCGTAATTCTTCATTTCTATATACGAATATCCAATACTCTCTAAGCGTTGGATAAACTTTTCCTCAATTTCATACTCAAACATAGATTTCCCCTTTGTTTCTTTATTTATAGTATGTAGACTTTTCCATCATCCGGATCATTTTTGGACAGTAAAGATCATTTCTTTTTCCTCTCATATAACACACAGGTAGAAGAATTGTTGCACCACCTGCCGGTAAAATTGCATCGTCCGCTGCCACCAAAATGGACGCAATTCTTCCCTAACCGTCCTTTTTTCGCACTCTTACAAAAACCCCCGATGCTTTTGTTTACATGCAGAATACTCCTGCCCGGATCGAATCGTTTCTTGTTTTTGTTTGCCATTTGATCACCTTTTTCTTTCCATTATACATTACAAAATCGAATTATGCAAAAAACAAATAGTAATGCTCAAAAAAAAGAGAAGCCGAAGCTTCTCTCTTTTCTGTATTTCTTATCTGATTTTTTTGCCGCACATCGGACAGAAATTAATTTTCTCTGTCCCCATGTCATATCCGCAGCATACCGTAATTCCATCTTCCTGATCCGTCCATTGTCTTTCCAGTTTTTCTTCCAGTTCCCGGATCTTTTCCGCACCGGCTTTGGAATATATATGGACGGCATTGGACATTCGATCAACCTCATTTTCCGGATGTTCCACATATGGGAACATATTACTTAACCACTGCAGACTCTTTGCAACGTTGTTCTCTTTTTCTTCTCTCATAGTATGTCTCTCCTTTGACTAATCTTTCCTGTTGGATGATACAGTTCTCCAGAAATGGTTTTGTAACGTAGCACCCGAGGATTTGATATGCAAGACCCCGTTCCTCTTTTGATAAAGGAACATTACAAAACTTCTTGATGTTGATGGATATTGTCGTGTCTTCGAATACATTTCTGAAAATTACCTGTACCATGTTGTCCTCCTAAGTTTGTTATTTTTCGATTTGTGGAATCCAATTTTCTGGCTCTTTCCGTAATACTCCTTTTGGGATACAGGAGTTTAATGCGGAATTTTCTGCCAGTGCCATGTCAATGAGATAAAAATCATCTCCATTCTGCATGATATCCAGACTCCACTGTCCTGTTAGTTGGATGTTTGGTAAGATCTTTTCTACCTCCCGTACAACCAGCTCTTTGTTTTGTTTGTATCGTTTTACCAAAATAGGTTCGTGCATCTCATAAATTACATAATCATGGATGTTATGGGGATTATCCCGGTCAGATTCATGACCAAACCGTTGTTTCATTAGATCCGGATCCCAGTAGTTTGCAATACCAATTACTTTTTTGGTATCAAAATCCACAAAGGCCCGGTATTCCGTATGCAGAGTCAATCCTTTATAAATATACGGATTGTTTTCTACATCACGGATAAATTCCCGGACGACCCATTCATTTGTTGTTCCTGCACCATATGTATGTGGCTGAGAGAAAAAGGATGCCATTTTGACGGTCTGGTGATGAATGAACAATAAATATTCCCCCAGTTCCCGGACTTCCTTTGGTTTCCATACATGTGCATTCCGAAAATCGTATTTGGATGAGAATGTCCCGGTTTTTACAAAATATTCCTTGTTCTCATCCAGTTCAAAGATTTTCTGACAATACCGGTCAACGATCATCATCGTGGTCGGTGTCATAGCTTCATATGCGATCCTAGTCAGCTGCAGCAGGGGTAACGGAACCTTGATCATGGTCGTATCTGGAATCTTAAAGAAATCCCCTTTTCCGCCCACAAGTGCCGGGAGCCAATGTCCCATGCTGTTCCGATTCATCCCCAATACTTCATACAGGATCGGATCCAGATCTAAAGTATCCAGACCTACACGGAACATATCGTAGAGTTCCTTTTTTCTTCTTGGGTCCTTTTCATCCATGGATTTCTGAAGCATATAAAGAGCGGCAGCAGATCCATCGTCAGAATTGATATCTTTCTGCATCAAATGTCCAGTCAGCTGCGGCCGGAAATCTTCTGGGATCTCCAAAATTTCTTCCATGGTAACAGGCCGCCCCGGATTTCCATGGAATCTTCCGGTCTGTATACTGCCCTTTTGGTACTTATAATAGGCAGTACCATCTAGCAGTTCTTCCACGATCCGATCCACCAGATCTTCCGGAATCTTCCGTAATACATCCGTATCCTTTTCTTTTTTACTATCTTTTGCATTTGTAGCAAACAGATCATCGGATGGTTCTGGATGATTCAGGACTTCGCATTGATAGGCTTCTTCAAATTTTTTTAACTGTTCCGGATTTACCCGGAGCATTTTGGCAATTTCATCTTTCTCAAAGATTTTTTTCTCTTCGATTGATTTTTTTGACTGGAATAGTTTTCTAAGCATAAATCTCCTCTCTGCAGACATCCTGTTTCTTCCAGGCTACTACGCGATGACTGGTGGTATGTTCTTTTCCTGGATCATGCCAATATTTTTTCTCAGCATCGTATTGCATAACCTGTATGTATCTGGTTTCTGCATCATGCAATGTCAGGATACAGGTACATACATACATTCCGGATTGTTTTGGATCATTTGGAAGATGCTGCCAGGTATGGCGCAGTGTTCGTATCAGAACTATATTCCAACCGTTTGGTTCCGGTATATCCAGGTCAAGGAAATGATTACGATCAAGATACCAGCATTCTGATTCTGAATGATCATGGATCTTTTGGGACAGTTGAATCAATTTCCGTGCCTGTATTCTCCCTTTTATTTCCTCTTCCTGGCAATACTGATAACAGCCTTCTGCATCAAAAAGATTCCCGTTACTATCCTGGAATGTCCAGAATAATCGTGTTCCTCTATCGGTTTTTAGAACAGTCGCTTTCATTCTTCTCCTCCAAACATATTTGTTTTCCGCCAGCTTATGACATGATACCTGGTCTTTCCAGAATGACCTGGAAGTTTCCAGACCAAATGCTCTGCATTAAATTCCAATGGTTCCCAATAGGTCAGTTCTGGATTTTGAGTATAGATCCGACACAGGTATATTCCGGACTGTAATGGTAATGTGTTCCTTTTTTTCATAAGTATTTTCGAATAATTGTTTTCAAGATCATTTCTTATTCTTCTCCTTCCTTTTGTATTTGATCTGATACTTATAGTATGTAAAATTACCTTCCTGAATAAATCAGGATTGATCACGGTCGGTATACTGACGGGGTGATTTTGGAATATTGGGGTCAGTATACTGAAAACCATTTTAAAGCCCCAGGGCTTATTTTTAAGAAAAATTATGGAAAGAGCATTTTGGTAGGAAATTGGTAGCTCCTGACTTTTGCACGGTAGGAAAAACATAGCTGAATGGGTTATTTCGTCTATTTTTGTGGGTTATTTCTGGAAAAAAGTACTTATTTTCAAAAGCAGCCCATAACCTTCCTTAATAAGCGGACTTTTTCAAAAAACCCGGTGGATTTCAAAAAAAGTCGGGAGAATCACGGTCAGTATACTGATAATAAGCTAAGAATTGTTTTATCATACAAAAAAAGACCCGGATACTTCCGGGTCTTGTGTGGATTTCTACTTCTCAATCCTGATACTTGCAGACGCGATCTCTGATCCACGGATCAACAGGTTTCCAAAAGAATAGATACTTGCAGGGTCTTTCATAGCAGCCAGGATCTCGCTTTTTAGATGTTTTTCAAACTTATCCGGGCTGTTCAAAGTTTTTGTCTGTATTCTGTTGATCTCTGTTCCATTTTTTAATACAAAAGTTACTTTTACTGTCATTTGTTTTTCTCCTTGAGATATTGTATTTCAGACAAAAGATTCTCCTTTCGTAGAAAATTGTCTGATATTTATAGGATTGCGAAACGAATGGAAAACAAAATCAACATACTACAACCACATATACATCTCCGTCTAACTGAAAGCACCAGTTTTCAAAGAATTTGTACTTTTGTTTGGAAGCATATACCTGTTTCCGTTTATAAAAAAACATGCCTCTACAAAATATTTGCGTTTCCGCTCATAGTGAAGTTGAATGGAAAATTCTACATGATTGGGAAAACAGATTGCGTAAGTAATATCTTCTGGCGGATATTCTTTTCGTTCTTTTGCTGTCATTCCCAGGATATTTTGTATCTTCTCAGTATCTTCCGGTGCAACCCGGATCGCTTTTACATATCTCATTGCATCACCTTCTTTTTTCGTTTCTTATAGTATGAAAGATTTCAAAAAGAACAAAAAGAAAGACCCGGAAATATCCGGGTCCTGTTACTACTCTTTCTCAAATGATGTGTGTGGTGTGATGCTCCATTCCAAACGATACTGAAACGTCTGGATATAAGCAGATTGTTTTCCAATACAGAAATCTGGAAACTCCAGATTGAAATGCATATTGTATGTTTTCTCCATTTCACGATATGCTTCTTCATAAGATTCGAAAAACTGACCATGGATCTGCTGACCATCTTTTCTGGATTCCAAAAGAAAGATTTCGGAATTTCTCCGGTTCAACTCTTCCAAGAGTTCGCTGACCGTAGCATCCATGAGGATAGCTTCGTCCTGGGTGTAGGAATGAAGGGGACTATTATGGATGACATATCGGCCGTTTCCGTCTCCATAATAGTCAATCTGTCCTTTCAGGGACATTTTTTCTTCATAAAAAGTTGTAGCAATCTCTTCTAAGTCTTTTTCGATAAACCCTTCTACATCGTCTAAGGAAAAGGTAGCAGTTTTTCCGCTCAGAGCATTATATTCAGAAAAACGAATCCCGTGTTTCTGTAACGCCTGTTCTAAATCCTTTTCGAATTCAATATCGGTCTCCAAAAATCCTGTGTTTATGTAGTTCATAAGTTTTCTCCCTTTGTAAAAATTGTATTTCAGGCATGTAAAATTCTCCATTCGTAAAGAAATTACCTGATATATATAGAATGGTGAAAAAAGAAAAAATTAAAAGGCAGCCGTAACTGCCTTTTATCATCAGGAAATCTTGATAACAAATTCAGATGCAAGATCGTCCAAAGTATAACTGTTGGAATAATCTGTGATTTCAATTGCAAGATATGTGCTGGCTCCAACATCTTCGAGAATCATAGCGTCTCCATATCCATTGCTGTTATTCAGAGATCCATATACATTTTTCAAAGAGCATTTTGGTAGGAAATTGGTAGCTCCTGACTTTTGCACCAGACTGTACTGGTAAATATTGTCAGTATCGTAGTTGGAAGAGGAAAACTCTTTCAGGATTGCCTCTGTAGCATTCACAGCCACATGGGAGTCTGTATACATAATGTAGCGGTTATTATCGTTAGTAATGGAGCATACAGACTGTTCAGAATTTTTGAATTCTCCAGAACCGGAATAACTGATATCCAGCAGAAATCCATCTATAAATTTCAGGGTGTGATTAACATCATCCACAGCATTCTCTGTTGTTCCGGTCACTCCTGATTGATCCAGGTCAGTGACATCACCTTTTGCCAGTTCCTTTGAGGTAGCAACGGAAGATTCATCGGCAGTTTCTTTTTCTACTTCCTTAGAGTCGTTTTCTTCTCTCGGAAGAATAGACGAAGTTTCTTTTTTTGTTTTGTCTGAATTTTCCGTAGAAAAATTCGCATGGAAATTTGTGCCAAAAATACAAACTACTCCAAGAATGATACACAAGATGTATTGCCATTTTCTAATACCAATATTGTGCGTGCTTTCCCATGTTTCTTTGCCGTGGTCACTTTTTCTTTTGAACCACATCAGACTGAATCCTACAGCCAGTAAAAAAATGCCTAAATACTTCATAAATAATTTCCTTTCTATTTTTTCTCATACAAAACAATGATGTCATATTTTGTCGGTGAGAACACGGTATCGCAATGTTCACAACCAATCTCTTTATCATCTGGTAGATCGCTTATGGAATACCAACGTTTGACAAGATGACTACAGAATGGACATCGGACAACAAAAATAGGACATACATCGCTCCGCCCTTCCAAAAGTTTGTACGCTTTTTCCACAGCTATTCCTAAATACCTTGCTACTGCAGATGGATACACAATACCACCCTTTCGATATTTTGCAAGAAAATCATCTAACATAACTTCCCCCCTTCTTCTAAAAATGCTCTTACCTATAGTATGGAGAATTATATACAAAAATTGACATTTTTTCTCGTGCATGTTACGATAAATTGTAATATAAAGAAAGAAGGAATTTATTATGAAAAAAAGATTACAGAAAAAAGCAGAAAAAATAAAACAAACAGCTCTGAAAGCTGCTGAAGATATGCAGGAAACTGCAGAAAAAGTGATCGATAAGGTGGCGGAAGAAGCTCCAGTTGTTGCAAAGACAATCTCTTCTAAAACAGAAGAAATTATGAACAGCTCTGTTGTAAAAGAGGGAAAAGAAACTGTAGAGGAAGTAAAAAAGACTATTCGTACCAGAGTGTCCGAAGTAAACCTGGAGATTTTTGAGACTTCCGTTTCCATATCCGCTATCGAAAAAGCAGTCAAGAAAGCAGTTTCAGCCAAGAAGCTGAAAGGCGAGATCAAAATTTATATCAATGCTGAACAGCGTATGGCATACTATACCGTTAATGGCGAAGGTTCCGAAGAATTCAAAATTGACCTGAAATCATTATAAAAAAAAGGCCCAGACTACAAGAACTGTAATCTGGGCTTTCTCTTTTATCGGTAATCATTAGGACAACTTGGAAGTCCTGTATGGTCCCATGTCATTCCAAAGATTCCGGTATAGGTACTTTCTGACATCAGGAATGGGATTCCAGCGGCTTCCACGGTGGAGATACCAAGCTGTGGATCTGCAATATACCACTGTCCGTTTACGCAGACCTCATTCCATTGATGGGATGGATTCGCGGAGTTACTGTCTGCATGGACATAATAGCATCCAACACCGATCGCATCGCAAAGTGCTTTTAAGCCACGGGCGTATCCGGAACACTGTGCTTCATGATATACAAGCGCTCCCCATGCGGTATTCGCCCTGTTTTTGCTCCAGTCATCTGCATAAGAACAGTTACTTTCCAGATAGGACATTGCTGTCCGTACTTTCTGGTAATCGTTCATCGAAGCAAAATCATAGGAGTTCACAAAAGTCTGAACTGCTGCAGCTACCTGGTCCAGTTCTGCCCTGGTCAGTGATGGACCATATACAGTTCCTACATTGTAATCCCCTGCAGGATAAGATGTGGAATTCTGTACCCACGCACCAGAGCCATTTACATAATAGCTTCCAATCCAGGTATTCGCTGCCATTGCACCGGAATCATACATGTAATACCAGGTTCCACCGACTTTCTGCCATCCGGTCAGCATCCATCCGGCACTGTCAAATAAGTACCACTGCCCATTAATGTACTCCCATCCATTTTTCGTGTAACCACCATCTGCATGCCGATACCACCAGCGGTTTCCGGATTTGATCCATCCAGCCTGTGATTTTGTTTTTCCAACCACCCAGGCTCCGGAACCATCGACATAATAATCTCCGATCCAAGTATTTGCTGCCATAGCACCACTTCCGGTCAGGTAATACCATGCACCACCAATTTGCTGCCACCCGGTCAACATGGAACCACTGTTATTCATGTAGTACCAGGCTCCGCCAAGGTTCAGCCAACCAGTCACCATAGCACCGCTTCCACTCAGGTAATACCAGGTTCCGCCGATTTGTCTCCAGCCGGTTGCCATATAACCATTGCTGTCAAACCAGTACCACTGTCCATTTACTTGTTTCCACTGATTTGCCGGCCAGGAGCCATTATCTTCCTGATACCACCATCCCTTTCCATCTTTTACCCAGGTAGCTGCGCTTACCGGTGCTGCTGCCATGCAGATACTGACGGCTGCTGCGATCAACATGTTTACCATTTTCTTTCTCATACAAATCCCTCTCTTTCGTGTTTAATAACAAACCTCATATCTGTAGTTTTCTCATATACCAAAAGGACAGGATCTCCTGCCTTGATATTCTGTTTTCCATTAGTCACAATCGGGATCAGTGGATCCAGCAAAACTCCATTTTCAGACCGAAATTTTGCCATGATCTTCCCGGAAAAAGCGATCTTCTCTGCTGTCCCAGATAATACCTGATACATTCCATGAGAAAAAATGATCTTTTTTACAAGGATGGAACGAGAACCGATTATGACTGCAAAAGCAATTGCCTGGGCCAACAACGTCCATTGGACAAAATCTGTATGGATACACAATTCTACAAAATATAGGATATACCCCAAAAAACAAAATACACAACCGGAAATTAGCAAAAAACAATCTTTTTTGGAATATCTGGATCCTAGAAGTATGCGGATAGTTTCTTGTTCTTTCTTTGTTGGTCTGCCAAAGCCATCCAGCTCATCAATATCAGAAACACCAAATTTTTCCATATGTGGACCTCCTGTTAGACCGCATGGACAACAGGGACCACTTTATAGAGAAGACGGACAGTTTCTTCCTGAATGTGCAGATTCATCTCATCGAACATCTGGAAACCACGGATCCGGTATTCTACTTTCGGATCTTTCTGTCCGTAACTGACCATGTGAATCCCCTGCCGTAACTGTTCCATAGCGTCGATCTGCTCCATCCAGTTACTGTCTACCGTTTTTAATAAAATATTCCGTTCCACCCCGCGCATGATCTGCTGATCCGGATACGCTTTTTCCATCAAGGACTCCCGTTTGGCATATAAAGTGTTGGCACTGTCGTAGACGCTTTTCTCAAAGCCATGTTCCCGGGTATCCGCATCTGTAACTGCAGGAATCGGAATGATCGGCAATAACTGTTTATTTAGTTTTTCAGCAGAGAGTTCTCCGTCTTTCTGGGAATTTTCCAAAGCCCTGCGGATCACTGCATGGATCATCTTCTGAATTTCTTCATGGATGTCCTGCCCATTTAATACCTGTTCCCGTTCTTTATAGATGATCTCCCTCTGGTCATTGTTGACCTGATCATATTCCAGCAACTGTTTTCTGGAAGCAAAGTGGTTTTCTTCTACCCTCTTCTGGGCTTTTTCTACTGCCCTGGAAAGCATCTTATGTTCAATCGGTGTACCGTCCTTGATCCCCATGTTTTCAAACAGGGAAATGTATTTTTCGGATCCGAACAGACGCATCAGGTCATCTTCCAGGGAAATATAGAACCGGGACTTTCCTGGATCTCCCTGCCGTCCGGAACGTCCCCGTAACTGGTTGTCAATCCGGCGGGATTCATGACGTTCCGTGCCGATCACATACAAACCTCCGGCTTCACGGGATTGTTCATCCAGTTTGATATCGGTTCCACGTCCAGCCATGTTGGTGGCGATGGTCACAGCTCCAAATTTTCCTGCATCTGCCACGATCTCCGCTTCTTTTTCCGGATTTTTTGCATTCAGAACATGGTGTTCGATCCCATGCCTTGTAAAGAGCCTGGAAAGGTGTTCCGATACGTCAATGGTGGTGGTTCCGACCAGGACTGGCTGTCCTTTTTTGTGAGCCTTTTCTACAGCTGCTACAATGGCTGTATACTTTTCTTTTTTTGTCTTGTATACGCGATCGTCCAGATCTTTCCGTAATTTCGGGCGGTTTGTTGGAATAGTCACAACATCCATGCTGTAGATATCCCGGAACTCCTGTTCTTCGGTGATTGCAGTACCTGTCATGCCACATTTCTTCTCATATTTATTGAAGAAATTCTGGAAACTGATGGTTGCTAATGTCCGGTTTTCCGGATGGATCGTAACACCCTCTTTTGCTTCCAGAGCCTGATGTAATCCATCAGAGAACCGTCTTCCCGGCATAATGCGACCAGTAAAGCTATCCACGATAAGGACTTCATCCTCCCGGACTACATAATCTTTATCTTTGTGCATCAGGTTGTTGGCACGCAGAGCCATGTCCATCCCGTGCTGGATGCTGATGTTTTCCGGATCTGACAGGTTGTCCAGGCTGAAGATCTTTTCAATCTTGTGGTTCCCCTGTTCTGTCAAAAAGAGATTGTTATCTTTTTCCTCCAGAATGAAATCACCTGTTTCTTCTACCGCTTCCCCGGCAATATAATCCATTTTAGACATTTCTTTTGCTTCTCCGGCTTCCAGCTGTTTTGCTGCCTTATCAAAAGCCAGATATTTTCCCGGAGACATCTGCTTGCTGCCGGAAATGATCAGCGGGGTTCTTGCCTCATCGATCAGGACGGAATCCACTTCGTCAATGATACAGAAATGAAGCCCCCTCTGCACCTGCTGTGACTTTCTCTTTGCCATATTATCCCGAAGATAGTCAAAGCCTAATTCGTTATTTGTAATATAAGTAATGTCTTTTGCATAGGCTTCTTTCCGAAGCTGCGGGTCCATATCCTGGGTGATATTTCCACAGGTCAGTCCCATGAACTCATATGCCGGACGCATCAGTTCACAGTCACGTTTGGAAAGATAATCATTGACGGTAACTACATGGACACCTTTCCCTTCCAGGGCATGAAGATAACAAGGGAGGGTACATACCAGGGTTTTTCCCTCGCCGGTACACATCTCAGCAACCCTTCCCTGGCTCATGATGATACCACCCATCAGCTGTACAGGAAACGGTTCCATTCCAAGAACCCGCCGGTCAGCCTCACGGATCGCTGCGAAAGCTTCCGGAAGGATCTGCTCCAGAGTTTCTTTTTTTAATCTGTTTTTCAATTCTGTTGTCTTTGCCTGCAGCTGTTCATCGGTCAACTGCTGCATCGCTGGGCGCAGGTTTTCAATCTTTTTTAAAGTTTTCTTGATCCGTTTTAATTCATGTTCACTATGGGTTTTTAAAAGTTTCATAAATAACTCCTTTCCTTTATATTACAAATTTTTCTCTTGAAATGCAAGTTTCTCACAACGAAAGTAAATGCGTATGTATTTTCTTTTCTTTGATCACCTCAGCCAGTTTCTCAAGACCTTCGATGGTATCGATGTGGTAAGTGCGGATAAATCTTGGAAGATTTGGATCGTCCATGATCGACTTTGACTGTTCCAAATATTTTGATACATAATTTTCTTCTGTCTCTGATTCTTGTGTTTTCCGAAGCAAATCTTCTAATTCCTGTATATATACTGGATTTACCGATACACTTTCCGGAGAAACATTTCCACAATGACCACCGGCACGTATCCGTAACCCTTTGTAATTCCTATATATCTGTTCAGCAATATCCAATGGCATATCTCCCTTACAAACCCAGTACGTCCATGCACGGTAAAAAAAGAAACCATACAAAACGCCAACATATCTGGTTTTTACTTCGGTATCCATATAACATGGAAGTTCTAATATAGGGATTCCTGCCTGTTTCAATTCTTCTCGAACCAGCTGGTCCACATTGTTCTCATAATGATGTCGTGCGAAATTCTCCATAAAATCTCTCCTTTTTTTCTTATATTTATAGTATCTATAATTTTTCAAAATCCGCACTTTTTCGGACAAAAAAATGCTGCAGGAAAAACCTGCAGCACTCTTTGCTATTTGACTAGCATTTCTGGTTCAATTGTCCAAAAACTTCCCAGGACAAATTCCGTATAAGGATCGACCTGAAAAGCACGCGCCCACGATTGTTTGATTTGAAGTGTTTGTGCGAAAAAGTCTAATTTCTGAAAGCGATCCAACTCAGCATCCAGGGTATCAGGGTCATTGGAAATGGGATAATATTCCCCGTACATCATTGCACTCCAGGCAAGAGCATTGCTTAACAATACTTCTTCTTCCGGGACATCCAGCTCCACATAAACCATATCAGACTTGTATAGAAAATCATCCTTCGGGTCTGGATGTGATTCATCCCCTGGATAGCGGACCCATCCAATAAACGGTACAGCACCAACGGCAGGGGCAAATTTACCGGATTTCCGTTCCATATATCTGGCAACAAACTGATAACCAGTGACAGAACTCATGGTTTTTCCCCAGGGCGAGTCCTCAATCATACAGAACACCGAAGAACCTTTCCTTAATTTGTTATATGTATCCTGTGTTACGATTGCCCATATAATCATCCGTACTCCTCCTTTCTTCCTTGCGGGCGCTTTGAATTACCATGGACAATATACAATTCTACTTATAGTATATGCAATTTTTTAGATTATGAGCGTTTTTCGGACAACAAAAAAGAGCCAAACTTGGCCCTTCGTTTTCTTAAAAAACCGATCGAATAAATGATAGCATCCCATTGTTTTTACCTGCTATTTCCTCACAGGCCGCGCCCGTAATATTTCGTTTTCATCATATCATTTTTCCAAACCGTGTACAATCTTTTTAGCAAAAAATGGTTAATCTGAAAGAATTTTCCGGTTTCTTTGTCGCTTTGGTAATATTTCCTTGCGTTTTTCTTTTCAATAGGATATACTATTTGTAATCGAACAGGGATTATAGGGATGATCACAAGGGACGGCTGTTCCCATGGCGTTCATTTAGAACTGTTCGATTAACATAACTCATTACAAAAAGAGAGACCAAAGTCTCTCTCTTTTTATGCCTTTCTAATAGTCCCATCTCCATATCGGATTGGTATATACCCGTAAGTAGACAACTTTGGATCGTCCAGATTTTGTATACAGACCATGATTTCACGGTTTGCAATCTCTTTTTTGTCGATTTCCCAGTTTTCTTTCTTCCAACTGACATGCAGAAGATGCAGTAGATGAAATTCATGGAAAATTTCTTCAATCACATAGTAGACCATACAGTCTGTTTTTTCTTCCCAGTCAGAGATTACTTTCTGTTCTTCTTGGGTTATGGGCTGTAGGGTTCCGTTCAGATCAGTTTTCATTAATTTTCCAGAAGAAAAATTTCGAATGATCTCCGGTAACATTCGCATGGAAATCATGCGCTGTAATGCTTCTGCTCTCATATCTTCCTTTCTCATGACAAAGCCTCCAATCTTCCGTCATCGCCAAAAGAGTAATAGCAATGATCCCCTATGATGATATGGTCCACAAGATGGATATTCATAAGCTTACTGGCTTCTTCCAGTTTTTTTGTAAATAAACAATCTTCATTGGACGGTAGCGGATCTCCGCTTGGATGATTGTGGCACAGTGCAAATATGGATGCTCCACACAGACACAACCGGACAAAGATTTCTCTCGTTGAAGCAACGGAAACGCTGACTGATCCATGAGTTACTTCAAAAATCCCGATGATTTTACATTTTACATCCATTGCCATCAACCATACATGTTCTTCCGCCTGTCGGTCTGCTTCAAAAACTGTATTCATTATATCCACAATTTTATCTGCAGCTTTCGCATTTCCAAGAGAAGGGTAATTTTTTGTCGATTCTGCGACCAGGATATTTTTTCTGTTTTCGTCTAACATGACATTGTATTTTGTGATTCTCATAACTTTTTCTCCTTATGTATTTGTCCGATCAATAGGGTATCTTTGCTGCAGCGTTCCATACACATAGACTGCAGAATTAAATCTGTAACGTACTGGACGGCAGACTCACAATCTTCTTCTGGATCCAGGCTAAGAAATGCAGCACAGCCCCCTCCGTAATAATCCGCAACGATCTGTAATTCATTAGAATCGAATCCGGTATCAATTTTCTTAATTCCATACCATCCTTCCGAACAGTCCGCAATTCTCCTTAAATCTTCCGGAGTTTCTTCGAAAGCTGCAGTATCCATGACTGCGAAATCATACGGTGTGAAGTTTCCTGATTTTTCCCCAAGAACAGATCTTGCAAAATCCTCTGGTTTTCCTATTACATAGTTATCCATGACATACCTCCATCACATCCGGATTTTTTTTGTCACAGGACTGGTCTTCTGCCCAATCCCATACAATGCAATCCAGGATCCCATATTTTTGGTTTAGTTTCTTTTTTGCCAGTTCCCTTGTTTCCGCTACCACGATCCCGCCAACACCAAGATGCGAGATCTGATATCTCCATAATTTTCCCATTATCCAATATACCCCCAGTAAATATCATTCTGTTCTTCTGCTACCTGCGCCCTTTTTGCATTCCACGGAAGGAAAGGTAAAGTAATCTGATGACAGATTAAAAGTCTGCAGAAAGTAAAATCACAGGCTTCCGGATATAAGGTGACATTCTGGACAAATTGGAAATTATGTTTGATCTTGACCGGTTTTGTACCACGGAAAGCATAAATCTCCTGACCCTTCAAAAAAACATGGAACTTTTCCTTTGTGTCGTTATCAAAGCCATATAAAAGGGTACGGTCATTGATCTTTGGAGTAAGGTCAGATGCTTTGATCAAAATGTCTGTCGTTAATACTTCATAGTATTTTTTCTTCATGTAATCTTCTCCTATTAATTGTATTTCAGATGTTTTTAACTCCTTTCTTTACATTTCATCTGATACTCATAGATTGGAGAAAAATAAAAAAAACAAAAAGGAGACCCCGAAGGGTCTCCAAAAAAATATGAAGAATGTATGGGAAAACACAGATTAATTCTGTGATTTCTTTCTGTTTTTACGTCTTCTTCTCAGCGCTTCCAGGGTTCCTGTTGAACCGGCAAGTAAACTCATGAACAGACCTGCCTGGGACGGATCACCTGTTTTTACGGCATTGGATGCTACACTGGCAATGGTTCCTGTTGCAGCAGCTGTGCTTGTTGCAGCAACAGCTGATCCTGTCACAGTAGAAGTTTTGGTTACGGTAGCAGGTGTAACAACAGTCGATGGCTGTGTATCTTTATTTTCTGCTTTCTTGGCTTCCTCAGCTTTTTTCACTTCTTCCGCCTTTTTGGCTTCTTCTGCTTTCTTAGCTTCTTCCGCAGCTTTCTTTTCCGCATCTACAAACTTCTGATAATTTGCTTTTGCAATCGTCAGGTCAGAAATGGTTTCTGCATGTTTCTCGGCAGCCGCATCATAAGCCTGTTTCGCATCAGCAGTTACTGCCTTGGCAGTTTCCAAATCTTTCACCGCTGAATCATAAGCCTGTTTTGCATCACTGATCTTTGTGACGTAAGCATTGAGGTATGTATAATCCGCATCTGTGATCGGAGTTGTCATAGCTTCTTTCAGGGACAGTTTTCTGGCTTTTGACAGGCGGGAAACCGCATTCTGGTATGCTGTTTCGGCATCCGTTACAGCCTGTGCTTTTTCAGCGGCCAGGTTTTTCGCAACATCCAGGGCATTTTTCGCAACTGCAGTATCTGCCTGGGCGGTGCGTAAAGCTTCCTGAGCAGCCATATAAGCATCGTAAGAAGCTTTTGCCGTTTCATACATACTCTTTGCCTGTTCTGCTTTTGCTGTCTTATCGGCAAGGTCTGCTGCTGTCTGTGCTTTTAAAGCCTGTGCATCCGCAAGTACAGCTTTTGCATCTGCCAGAGCCTGTGCTTTCTGGTCAGCAAGTTTTTGTGCCTGCGCCTGTGCAGCTTGTTTCTGTGTGAGAACAGATGCAGCTTCATCAGCTGTTTTCTGTGTGGCTTCCATTGTATTTCTCAAACGAACAATATCCGCATTCAGCTGGTCCACAACATCCTGTTTCTTTTCCGCCTCCTGTGTCAGGGAATCCAGTTTTTCCTGCTCTTTTGCCAGCTGTTTTACAGCCATATCGTATGCTGTGTTTGCCTGGTTCACTGCATGGATTGCATCAGTAATATTCTGATCGATCTGGGACGAAAGCAGGGAGTCCACTCCATTCTGTGCATCCTTTAAGATTGCCTTTAAAGAATCCAGCGTTTTAGTCTGGCTACCCAGTGTAGTCTTTGTGGTGTCAACTTTTGTCTGGGCATCTGCCACGGATCTCTGCAGACTGGAAAGTTCGTTTTCTTCCTGCCTTAAATTATTTCTTTCCTGGGACAGTACCGCCTGGTTTTGACTGATGGAAGCGGTTAGATTATTGCGTTCTGCAGACAGGTCTCTTAATTTCTTTTTAAGGTCTTCCTGTCTCTGTTTTACGTCTGCCTTAGCTTTTTCTTTTTCATCTACGGTAGTCTGAGCAGCTTCGGTTTTCTGTTTGGCTGTTTCATATGCAGCATCATATGGATCGGAAGTCTGTTTTGCTTCGTTATACTCTTTCAGGGCTGCGTTGTAAGCATCTTTCAGATCACCGCCATTCATGTAACGGTTGATCAGTTCACGTACTTCATCTGTTGTATAGTATTTCATTCCAGGCTGCATGGTCGATCCGAATAACTGGCTGGCACAGTTGGTGAAATACATCTGTGAATCCGGATATTGCGTACGGTACTTACTCAGTCCGATACCTGTAATAGTATAATCTTTCTGGATAATGTTCAGATAATGGAGACAATTCATATAATTATTTACCGGATCAGCCTTATAGAGAGCTTTCTCCTTAGTATACCATTCATCAAATGCCCAATCCACATCTGAAGAACCCCAGAACAGATTTTCTCCATAACCCCATTTTTCCAGATGGCTATAGGAATATGCAGAATTGTTTGCATCGTACTGTGATTTTGCCATCAATTCCAGGGAAACTTTCAATTCACCAAGGCCTTCTTTTCTACGGATTTCGTTGCATTTGTCGATAAATTTCAGGGATTCCAGCATATTGTTCAGGTTGGTTGCATCCTGTGCACCTCCCATAACGGTATAGTCTTTTCCGGTCTCAGTATTGACAGTGCCAAACACTTCTTCCCCATAATTCATGCTGTCAAAGAATCCTTTTGCTCCGGCAGCTTCCACTGCAGATTTATCAAAGGAATCCAGGGCTTTTTTCGCATCTTCCAGGGCTTTCTGTTTTTCTTCGGTGATTGTATCGTATTTGTCCTTGTCGTCTTTTGCAGCTGCTTCTTCTTTTTTTGCTGTATCCAGAGCCGTATTCGCCTGATCCAATTCACCTTTTGCGGTCCAGTATTCACTGTCCAGAGACCCCATTCCACTTTGTGTATCCTGGATCTCAGTAGTGATCTCATTCTGTCTTTTCTGGGCATCTTGGATTCCTTTTTCCAAAGAAGCCACTTTTTCTTTTGCAGCATCTCTTTCGGAAATTTTTGTATTTAAAGCAGAGTTCGCTTCTTCCAGCGCTTTTACTGCTGCATCATAATCTGCCTGTGCAGCATCCACTAATTTCTGCTGTGCATCCACATCTGCCTGTGCTTTATCTACTCGTGCCTGAGCCAGTGCTTTCTGTGCAGCTTCCAATGCAGATTTTTTCGCATTCATATCTGCTGTTGTCTGGTCCACGATTGCCTGCTGATCTTTTACTGCGCTTGCAGCAGCATCAGCATCCGCCTTTGCCTGATTGTAAGCGGAATCTTTGTTTGCTTCATCCACGGCATCATCATATTCTTTTTTTGCCTGATTGGCATCAGTTTGTGCTTTGTCAGCGTCTGCTTTTGCCTGATCGGTATCAGCCTTTGCATCCGTCAGTGTTTTATCGGCATCGGCTTTTTCCTGTTCAGCAGATGTTACACCATTCTGTGCAGAGTTGATATTTTCCTGTGCTTTCTGATCTGCTTTATTCGCAGCGTTTTTATCAGCTTCTGCTTTATCCGCATCCTCTTTTTTCTCCTGGACACTTTCTGATGTTTCACCTGTTGTAGTATTGTCGGCATTATTTTTCGCATCAGTTTCTGCTTTTTCTTTATCTGCCAAATCCTTCTCAGCCGAAGACACTCCGGCATCTGCATTTGCTTTATCCTGATCCGCCTGGGTTTTATCCTGGTCAGCTTTTGTTACAGCATCTTCCGCATCTTTCTTTGCCTGATCGAAGGCATTTTCCGCATCTTTCTGTGCTTTATCAGCATCCTGCTGTGCTTTATCTGCATTTTCCTGCTTTTTGTCCTGGTTAGCTTTTGCAGTATCGTACTGATCTTTTGCAGCATCCGCTTTCTGTCCTGCATCTGTTTCAGTTTTCTGAGCCTGATCCAGCTGATCCTTTGCTTCTTCTTTTGTAACCGGTTCCTGCGTGGCTGCAACATCCTGAGTCTGGGTTGTAGTTTCAGCAACTGGTGTCGCCAGTTCCTCGGCATGGACAACGGTTCCATTATTTCCTGCTGCTACGGCTGTTCCCGCTACTACTGTAGCGACTGCTAATTTTGTTGATACATTCTTCATAAAGGTATTCCTCCTATTTTTTTATTTCTGACTATAGTATGTCAAAAACTTTTCAAAATGGAATTTTTTCGGACAGGCGTTTTTTCCGAGTTCTCGTCATCCGTTACATTCCATTATAAACCTGTTTTTTTGAAGATACAAGTAATACAAAAGGATCCGTCCAGAATCTTTCCAGACAGATCCCCTGTTCCATCGACCTATAAACTATTCTTTATAATGTTCCTCTAAATATTTCTTTGCTCTGATATAGTAAGAAAAAGGCCGACAGAAATCTTCCTTACTTATAGTATGTTATTTCAATCCACGGTCGGTAATTTCACAGAGTCCGACATGTCAGGAATACCGACGTGCTTGGCCTCATGTCAGTAGGGGATACCGATTTCTCTCCGCCCGCTACTGCCGGTTCATTTCTTGTTGATAATTCCTCTCCTACCCTTGTTTACACTTAGAGGTAGGAGATTCCTTATTTATTTGTTTGTTGAAGTATATTCTGTTTTCGACAAAGAAAAACCTGCCGGAAACATTCCGACAGGTTCTACAAATTACAGACCAAGTTTTGCTTTCATCGCAGCCAGTTCATCGTCCACAGTACTACTGGATTCTCCAGAAACATACTTATTAACAAGATCGTTTCCAGCATCCATGTCTGCAGACAGTTCTGCTTCTGCCATTGCGGAATCGAGCATCCGATTTGCTTTATCTTCCATACGATCAAAAGTCTCTAAGGAAGCCATAGACCTTTTTGAACCAGAACTGATCTTGTTCATTTTTTCCTGTGTCTTTGCAGCAGCTACAGTTGCTTTAATACCATTCCGTTTTGTTTCCAGCATCTGAATATCATTTGCCAGCTTATTATACATCTGACGCATTTTATCAGAATTCTCTTTTGCAACTGCCTGCGTCTTTTTCAGATTCACCAGATTATCAACAAATGACTGTTTTCTTGATAAAATGGTTCTGGCATCTTCTTCGTTATTTGCTTTCAATGCATTTTCTGCTGCCAGATTATATTTTCGAATCTGTTCTTCGCATTCCTGAACAGCCCGGTCAGCTTCTTTTTCAGCTGCCATAACCCCGGCGGTTTCTTTTTTGACTTCCGCAAAGATATGAAGAATGTATGGGAAAACACAGATTAATTCTGTGATTTCTTTCTGTTTTTACGTCTTCTTCTCAGCGCTTCCAGGGTTCCTGTTGAACCGGCAAGTAAACTCATGAACAGACCTGCCTGGGACGGATCACCTGTTTTTACGGCATTGGATGCTACACTGGCAATGGTTCCTGTTGCAGCAGCTGTGCTTGTTGCAGCAACAGCTGATCCTGTCACAGTAGAAGTTTTGGTTACGGTAGCAGGTGTAACAACAGTCGATGGCTGTGTATCTTTATTTTCTGCTTTCTTGGCTTCCTCAGCTTTTTTCACTTCTTCCGCCTTTTTGGCTTCTTCTGCTTTCTTAGCTTCTTCCGCAGCTTTCTTTTCCGCATCTACAAACTTCTGATAATTTGCTTTTGCAATCGTCAGGTCAGAAATGGTTTCTGCATGTTTCTCGGCAGCCGCATCATAAGCCTGTTTCGCATCAGCAGTTACTGCCTTGGCAGTTTCCAAATCTTTCACCGCTGAATCATAAGCCTGTTTTGCATCACTGATCTTTGTGACGTAAGCATTGAGGTATGTATAATCCGCATCTGTGATCGGAGTTGTCATAGCTTCTTTCAGGGACAGTTTTCTGGCTTTTGACAGGCGGGAAACCGCATTCTGGTATGCTGTTTCGGCATCCGTTACAGCCTGTGCTTTTTCAGCGGCCAGGTTTTTCGCAACATCCAGGGCATTTTTCGCAACTGCAGTATCTGCCTGGGCGGTGCGTAAAGCTTCCTGAGCAGCCATATAAGCATCGTAAGAAGCTTTTGCCGTTTCATACATACTCTTTGCCTGTTCTGCTTTTGCTGTCTTATCGGCAAGGTCTGCTGCTGTCTGTGCTTTTAAAGCCTGTGCATCCGCAAGTACAGCTTTTGCATCTGCCAGAGCCTGTGCTTTCTGGTCAGCAAGTTTTTGTGCCTGCGCCTGTGCAGCTTGTTTCTGTGTGAGAACAGATGCAGCTTCATCAGCTGTTTTCTGTGTGGCTTCCATTGTATTTCTCAAACGAACAATATCCGCATTCAGCTGGTCCACAACATCCTGTTTCTTTTCCGCCTCCTGTGTCAGGGAATCCAGTTTTTCCTGCTCTTTTGCCAGCTGTTTTACAGCCATATCGTATGCTGTGTTTGCCTGGTTCACTGCATGGATTGCATCAGTAATATTCTGATCGATCTGGGACGAAAGCAGGGAGTCCACTCCATTCTGTGCATCCTTTAAGATTGCCTTTAAAGAATCCAGCGTTTTAGTCTGGCTACCCAGTGTAGTCTTTGTGGTGTCAACTTTTGTCTGGGCATCTGCCACGGATCTCTGCAGACTGGAAAGTTCGTTTTCTTCCTGCCTTAAATTATTTCTTTCCTGGGACAGTACCGCCTGGTTTTGACTGATGGAAGCGGTTAGATTATTGCGTTCTGCAGACAGGTCTCTTAATTTCTTTTTAAGGTCTTCCTGTCTCTGTTTTACGTCTGCCTTAGCTTTTTCTTTTTCATCTACGGTAGTCTGAGCAGCTTCGGTTTTCTGTTTGGCTGTTTCATATGCAGCATCATATGGATCGGAAGTCTGTTTTGCTTCGTTATACTCTTTCAGGGCTGCGTTGTAAGCATCTTTCAGATCACCGCCATTCATGTAACGGTTGATCAGTTCACGTACTTCATCTGTTGTATAGTATTTCATTCCAGGCTGCATGGTCGATCCGAATAACTGGCTGGCACAGTTGGTGAAATACATCTGTGAATCCGGATATTGCGTACGGTACTTACTCAGTCCGATACCTGTAATAGTATAATCTTTCTGGATAATGTTCAGATAATGGAGACAATTCATATAATTATTTACCGGATCAGCCTTATAGAGAGCTTTCTCCTTAGTATACCATTCATCAAATGCCCAATCCACATCTGAAGAACCCCAGAACAGATTTTCTCCATAACCCCATTTTTCCAGATGGCTATAGGAATATGCAGAATTGTTTGCATCGTACTGTGATTTTGCCATCAATTCCAGGGAAACTTTCAATTCACCAAGGCCTTCTTTTCTACGGATTTCGTTGCATTTGTCGATAAATTTCAGGGATTCCAGCATATTGTTCAGGTTGGTTGCATCCTGTGCACCTCCCATAACGGTATAGTCTTTTCCGGTCTCAGTATTGACAGTGCCAAACACTTCTTCCCCATAATTCATGCTGTCAAAGAATCCTTTTGCTCCGGCAGCTTCCACTGCAGATTTATCAAAGGAATCCAGGGCTTTTTTCGCATCTTCCAGGGCTTTCTGTTTTTCTTCGGTGATTGTATCGTATTTGTCCTTGTCGTCTTTTGCAGCTGCTTCTTCTTTTTTTGCTGTATCCAGAGCCGTATTCGCCTGATCCAATTCACCTTTTGCGGTCCAGTATTCACTGTCCAGAGACCCCATTCCACTTTGTGTATCCTGGATCTCAGTAGTGATCTCATTCTGTCTTTTCTGGGCATCTTGGATTCCTTTTTCCAAAGAAGCCACTTTTTCTTTTGCAGCATCTCTTTCGGAAATTTTTGTATTTAAAGCAGAGTTCGCTTCTTCCAGCGCTTTTACTGCTGCATCATAATCTGCCTGTGCAGCATCCACTAATTTCTGCTGTGCATCCACATCTGCCTGTGCTTTATCTACTCGTGCCTGAGCCAGTGCTTTCTGTGCAGCTTCCAATGCAGATTTTTTCGCATTCATATCTGCTGTTGTCTGGTCCACGATTGCCTGCTGATCTTTTACTGCGCTTGCAGCAGCATCAGCATCCGCCTTTGCCTGATTGTAAGCGGAATCTTTGTTTGCTTCATCCACGGCATCATCATATTCTTTTTTTGCCTGATTGGCATCAGTTTGTGCTTTGTCAGCGTCTGCTTTTGCCTGATCGGTATCAGCCTTTGCATCCGTCAGTGTTTTATCGGCATCGGCTTTTTCCTGTTCAGCAGATGTTACACCATTCTGTGCAGAGTTGATATTTTCCTGTGCTTTCTGATCTGCTTTATTCGCAGCGTTTTTATCAGCTTCTGCTTTATCCGCATCCTCTTTTTTCTCCTGGACACTTTCTGATGTTTCACCTGTTGTAGTATTGTCGGCATTATTTTTCGCATCAGTTTCTGCTTTTTCTTTATCTGCCAAATCCTTCTCAGCCGAAGACACTCCGGCATCTGCATTTGCTTTATCCTGATCCGCCTGGGTTTTATCCTGGTCAGCTTTTGTTACAGCATCTTCCGCATCTTTCTTTGCCTGATCGAAGGCATTTTCCGCATCTTTCTGTGCTTTATCAGCATCCTGCTGTGCTTTATCTGCATTTTCCTGCTTTTTGTCCTGGTTAGCTTTTGCAGTATCGTACTGATCTTTTGCAGCATCCGCTTTCTGTCCTGCATCTGTTTCAGTTTTCTGAGCCTGATCCAGCTGATCCTTTGCTTCTTCTTTTGTAACCGGTTCCTGCGTGGCTGCAACATCCTGAGTCTGGGTTGTAGTTTCAGCAACTGGTGTCGCCAGTTCCTCGGCATGGACAACGGTTCCATTATTTCCTGCTGCTACGGCTGTTCCCGCTACTACTGTAGCGACTGCTAATTTTGTTGATACATTCTTCATAAAGGTATTCCTCCTATTTTTTTATTTCTGACTATAGTATGTCAAAAACTTTTCAAAATGGAATTTTTTCGGACAGGCGTTTTTTCCGAGTTCTCGTCATCCGTTACATTCCATTATAAACCTGTTTTTTTGAAGATACAAGTAATACAAAAGGATCCGTCCAGAATCTTTCCAGACAGATCCCCTGTTCCATCGACCTATAAACTATTCTTTATAATGTTCCTCTAAATATTTCTTTGCTCTGATATAGTAAGAAAAAGGCCGACAGAAATCTTCCTTACTTATAGTATGTTATTTCAATCCACGGTCGGTAATTTCACAGAGTCCGACATGTCAGGAATACCGACGTGCTTGGCCTCATGTCAGTAGGGGATACCGATTTCTCTCCGCCCGCTACTGCCGGTTCATTTCTTGTTGATAATTCCTCTCCTACCCTTGTTTACACTTAGAGGTAGGAGATTCCTTATTTATTTGTTTGTTGAAGTATATTCTGTTTTCGACAAAGAAAAACCTGCCGGAAACATTCCGACAGGTTCTACAAATTACAGACCAAGTTTTGCTTTCATCGCAGCCAGTTCATCGTCCACAGTACTACTGGATTCTCCAGAAACATACTTATTAACAAGATCGTTTCCAGCATCCATGTCTGCAGACAGTTCTGCTTCTGCCATTGCGGAATCGAGCATCCGATTTGCTTTATCTTCCATACGATCAAAAGTCTCTAAGGAAGCCATAGACCTTTTTGAACCAGAACTGATCTTGTTCATTTTTTCCTGTGTCTTTGCAGCAGCTACAGTTGCTTTAATACCATTCCGTTTTGTTTCCAGCATCTGAATATCATTTGCCAGCTTATTATACATCTGACGCATTTTATCAGAATTCTCTTTTGCAACTGCCTGCGTCTTTTTCAGATTCACCAGATTATCAACAAATGACTGTTTTCTTGATAAAATGGTTCTGGCATCTTCTTCGTTATTTGCTTTCAATGCATTTTCTGCTGCCAGATTATATTTTCGAATCTGTTCTTCGCATTCCTGAACAGCCCGGTCAGCTTCTTTTTCAGCTGCCATAACCCCGGCGGTTTCTTTTTTGACTTCCGCAAAGTTTTCTTTTAATTCACGCAGGGTTTGATCGATCATTTTTGCCGGATCTTCGCATTTATCCAGCTGTGCGTTGATGTTACTTTTCATAATCTCCGTAAATCTTGAAATAATTCCCATAAAAAAATCCTCCTATTATAAATATTTGTCCCGAATATTATCCTGATGATCCAGTGGTGTATTTAAAATATCAATGGTTTCCTGTGCTTTTTCTTTCTGGCGTTTATAGTGCATTCGCAAAATGACAATAACTGCAACGGCTCCGACCAGGACAGTTCCAAACAAGATGCCTTTTTTAGCCAGATCTTTTCCTGTTGTCGATTTTGTCATAATGGTTTTAGCAGTAGAATCAAACGTTTTTGTGAATACCTGTACCATGGTTAAGGAACCATCTGTCCAATACCGGTCTATGTAATTCCAGAAAATGGAAACAGCTTCCGCATCCATCACAGATGTAACTTCTTTTCCATTGACGTAAGCCATATATCCGACTTCATCCGGATCAGCATCTTCAAAATATACATACAGGAAAGTATCCTCATTATCAATGTTCTTGTCATACCAGTCTTTGGCATAATCTTCTTTCTCTGCATCTGTAGAAAGTGAAGCATCATAAGCCTTCAGGTAAATATACGGCTGAATCCCTGTTTTATTATAGAAATTTTGTAAATTTCTGGACAATGCTGATACATCTTCCACGTAGCCGATTTCATCCTTTACACAGTCATTGGTATATGCAACCGGATTTTCAATTTTTTCTCTGTTTCTAGTGGATACCTGTTTGTCATTTGAAAAAGAGCTAACAAATACGAAGAGAAACACAAAGAGAAAGAAAATCGCAGTTAGGATACCGCCAATACTACTGGATCGTCTTGGAGGATAATAACCTCCATAATCACCATAATAATGATGATGGTAAATTCCTCCGCCAGGTGGTGGCGGCGGTGATCCCCATCCATTTCCAGATGAATGTCCGGGTCGAAACGTTGAACTACCACCCATTGGCCGGCTGTTCCTTCCGGAACTCCCTACATAATGACCGCCACTGCTTCTGCCAGAGGAATGTCCTCCAGAAGAACCACCGCCGCCACTACTCATACCAGGTCTACCCATACTTTTAAACCTCCTTTTTACTTTCTAATTATAGTATGTAGAATCGAATATGCGTTTTACATTAAAAACCCTCTCCATATCTCATTACAATTCCATTAATTTTAGGATCCGCTTAAAATTGTTCATTCCAGCTCTTATATCGGAAGGCGTTGCAGCAAAACAATATATATATCCTTTCCCATCCCTTCGCCGTATCTTGTAATGCGTTTTTCCTTTTGTACAGATTAGATTGTTCTTTTCCAATATCTGTATCATTCTCCTGGATACTCTCGTAGGCCCGACCAAGACATTCCGTAATTCAGTTTCTTCTTGTTTTGTCATAGCCAAGCCCCCTTTTTTTGTCCTCCGCTACCAGGATTCCGTATTCTTCCAGAATGCTCGATCAACCCAGAACGTTCCATGTCTTCTATGATTTTCAAGCTTTCCATGGCAGAGATATGGAATACTCGCATGAACATTCCTAAATGGGCAGTTCCACGTTCCTTTGTAAGTGCGACTGCTTTGTTATAGCATTCTTTGTAATCTTTCTTTTCTGTTTTGGTGCATTCTTGTATAGGTACAGTTGTTTTCCTGTCTGTTTTTTTCTGTACTATTTTTTCTTCCGGCATCGCAGAAAAATCTAATGATAACTGTCCGTCTATTTGTTTTCTTCGTGGCATAAGAAAGCCTCCTTTCTGCTTATAGTATGGTGAATTTACAGAAAAACAGGAATTTTTTGGACGAAAAAACTGGGCTGCTAACCCAGTTTTCGAAAGATCTGTTTTGCATCTTTTCCAAATAGCACAAAGTCCAGAAGCAAGGCGATCAAAAGACAAGATCCGCCCCGAACAAGCAATGACAGGAACAGGTTTCCAGGAGCAAACTGCTGTACAAACACACCGAATACCAAAACGACCAAAATAGAACACAGATAAGAGATCCAGGACGCTGTATAACGGATACCGGACTGATGGAATCCATGATGGAAAACAGCGGTGATCTTCTTCGGGATCATATAGGCATAAGTAATGGTAAAGCTAAGTAATATTCCGATCAAACCAAATGCTTTTCCAAATAAAATCCCGCATAAGATAAAAATAGAAATACCGATCAATGTAATCTGCAGATATTCCCGCTGACTCTTCTTTTGCTTCATAACAGCATGTAAAGGCTGTTGCATAAAAAACAGATACCAATTTAATGTCGATAAAAATACAATAGACATGGTATGCGTAGAACCGGATAACAACTGGGCACACGCACTGCTGCAACCGACAAGGATGGCAGATGCCAGTAAAGAAAAAATATGCACTTTTGTTGCCGTCCTGCAGAATCCGTTTTTATCCAAAACATCTACACTGCCGACTGTTTTATGTAGAAACATAGCCATTGCAAGAAATACCAGAATGTAGTTTGAATAACTATACACCTGGTATACTCCCTGGAAAGCCAGGATCAAAAACATGGACAGGAAAAAAGGTAAGTCTTCCAAAAGATACCAGATATAAGATCGCGCAAACAGTAATTTTGCAGAAGATACCGGACGGATCCGAAGAATATAGGGGTATCTTTTTCCGACTAGAAATGACAGATGCAGATTCATAGCCAGGGTCGCAAAAATGGAAACCATCAAGTAGGCTTCCAGACTTTCCGTGATATACAAAAGGACTCCACCGGCTAACAGGCTGATACTTTCCCACAAAAACAGGTAGTTTCCATATTTTTTTGCTGGCAACATGCAATGTCTGGTGGAAAAGCAAAACAGTACTGCACTACGGAGGATAAAAAGAAGATACATCCAACGGTAATCTGAAAAATACGGGAAAAATACGGACAATACCGGAAGAAAACAGATTCCCAATATACAGATGCAGCAGGCTGTCACGCCATACACCCAACATCCCATTCCGAGAATTTTTCGTACTTGTTTCCAATCCGGAAGATACTTAGAAATATATGGGAACATGGCATCCTGCCAGCATTCCCTGACCAGGAAACTAAGCAGGAAGATACCGGCAAATATACTGAATACCCCTATGGAAGAGGTATCCAGTGTTGCAAGAAGAAAAAAACGTTCCAGAAATAACAGAAAAACAAAAGGTAGTAAATAAAACTCATCCATAAAAGCCATCGTTCTCCTCCAGTCTGGCTATCATTTGTTTTCTCTTACGGTTGCCAATACAAAGGCATGTATCCATGAAACCTATCAAAAATCCAATAACACCGAAAAATATAAATACCAACATACGCATCATGGTCTATCCCTCCACTTCTGAGATATGATCCATTAAACTCTCTACAACAGCCTGTTTATTTGAAAATTCCAACATTTTTCCATCTTTCTGAACGTTGATCTGGAATTTCATATAGTGATCCCTGGAACCATGCACATACAGATAAATACTATTATCTACGGTATCCCCTTCAAAAGCAGGTTCCACACCATCATAGGTAAAATACTCAAATTCTTTATAAGTACCCTCTGTATAATTCCTTTCATCAGCACTAGAGGATTTTGCCAAATCCCAGTCTTCGATGCAGGTAGCAGTTACATAAGTTGTCCCCTGATCGATTGGAAGATAAAACTTCAGATCCCATACAGCGCCATCAATCTGGCTTAATTCCTGTAGGTTATTTATCGTATCATCACTTCCATGTGTTTTCAGGTCTCCAGATTCTGTTCCATACAGCCAGTACTGGTCCTTATCGATGTTCCCATTTGATGGCAGTCCAGACAGGGTATAATATGGAATCATATCTTTGCTGCCATCGTCCTTGTCTCCGTAATCGCCAAAAGTAAGCGTGGTAACGTCCTCTGTATTTCCAAACAGGTCAGAAAAACTCTGAATACCCTGATCGGCCGTATTTTCTTCATTTTTTGAAACATCAGCTTCATTTTCAGAAGTATCTACTGTTTCTGGTTTGGGTGCTACCCGGGACTGCTGTGTAGTTCCGCATCCTGCTACCATCATGGTCAATAAGCTACATAATACGATCATTCTTTTTTTCATTTCAATTTCCTCCCTATTTGTTCTTTACAATGATCTGTTCCAACATATTTGAGATTTTTTCATTCTGAATAGCATGTCCGTCCTTTTTTTCATCATACAGCTGTCCACGACTATCCAAAACATATTCCAAAACTTCGTTCCCATCCGCATCGTACAGATGGATCATATATTTTTGTGCCCCGTCCAAAAGATATCCTTGTTCTTCCTGAACAGACCCGTCCTGGTACACCTCATTCCAGACCTTCAGTTCTTCCGGGGTAAAATCATGGTCAAGGCCTTTCACAAAATTGTTTTCTGTTACCTCATACATGATTCCAGATGCGATCGGCTGATTGGTAACGGTCTGTTCCGTTTGTTTTTCCGGGCCTTTTGAATGTATGACCTGCACGACTCCGATGCCTGTAACCACACAGGCAAAAAGTAAAATTCTAATGACTCGTTTTTTCACCATTTTCCACCATATCCTTTTTTGCAATATCCATCCCAAACGTTCTTGCTAACTGTGCATACCACATTTGATCAATAGCTGCATCCGTCAGTTCTTTCAATTCTTCCGGCGTTTCGATGAAATCCCACCAGCTTTCCATTCCGTATAGGATCTTTTTGAGATCCGGAACCAGGATTGCCGGATTACAAACCACATGATTACTGAGTTTTCCTGTGTTTTCCTCATAAGATGTAGAAATGCCGATCGGCAGTGTTCCAAGGAAAATACCTAGATACGTCCGATCTTCAAACTTGGAAGAACTGGGACGGATCCGGACCCATCTGCAGATTCCCTCTGGCTCTGTTGGTATCTGCTGATTTTCGATACCGCTAATGCTGATCGGGAATTGAATGTATTTACTGCGATATTTCTGGCATTTTTCACAATCTTCTGCAGAAATACTCCGTGGAGTTTCCTCAACCAGGCACTGTATTTCTTTTTTTCCTATATATTGCCGTCTGCAATATCGACAGGTTTGTTGTCGTTCTTTTCCACTCATATTTACGTTTCCTCCAGTTTTGGCAAGACATCGACGGCCCTTTTCGCAGCTGCCCAAATGACTTTGCATCGTTCCTTGTTTACTGAAAAAACAAGCAAGAAAGCTCCTGACTTCAGTCAGGAGATGAATTGCACACTCCAGGTTCTAGCTTGCATATACAAGCCCTTCATTTTGGCATAAGATACGCACTTTCTTTGCAGGAAAGTTTTTCTTTCCCTGCCCGTAAGCACGGTAATACGCTCCGCCTGTCAGCTGGCCTGTTAATACATAGCGTTTTCCCTCATAAGAGAATATCGTTCCCGGCAGCAAACGGTCTTTGCTGTTGTAATACCGGGTACTTTTTTTAACGGTCAGTCTGGAACGGAGTCTGTCTGCCTGTTTTTCTCCGTATCGTGCAGCTGCGTCTTCGTACCATTCCTGCAGGCTGTCTGTCTTCTGGTCCATCCGCTTACGGCGGTTCTTCGCTACGGTCTTGTTGTCCAGCAGATAGGTCCGTTCCGTCTGGTGGTTGATGTTGGCGCGGCTGTGTCTGCGGAACTGCAGGATCTCATAGCCCTCTACCGCAAGATCCAGTACGGATGGCTGTAAGATGCTGCCTGCGATACTGTACGCATCCACCGCGTGGTCTTTTTCCAGCTCGTGCGCTTCGCGGAACTCTTTTGTCTTCCATCCGGTCGTTGCAAAAGCGTGTCCCGGAAAACATTCACCCAGGTTCTGCATCAAGGTCGGGATGATCTGGTTGAGAACAGATGTGCCACCGTATCTCTTTTCCAGTCCGTTCTTGCGTTCCTGGAGTCTGTCTGCAGCCTCTGCATGTTTATGTACCAGTTCGTGACATCTTTCGCATAATCCGGCCAGATTGGCAAGGGTATCGCTTCCCCGTCTGGAGCGTGGAATGATATGATGGAAGTGCTCGATCTCCCCCTCTCTGCAGAGCAGACATCGGTCCTGCTGCAATTCCCTGACCGCCGCATGGAGTCCACCTGTGCCGTACAGGGCACCGTGCGCAAAATCGATATCTTTTTTGCGGACACCGGGCTGGTCAAGCTGCAGGAACGCAAACCGGTTCAGCTCTACCACGACATCCGATACAGGAAGGATCTCCTGCATCTTTTTCAACAGATTTACGTGTGTCCGCAACAGCTGGGTCGCGCTTGGTGTCAGCCAGCCCTGGGGACGCAGACGGTTGTTGAACCGTGCCTCGGTATTGATGATATCCTTGACCGCTAACGGTTCCCTGCACCCCGGCAGGATCCGGTCCAGCAGTTTCTTCGCCGTCGTGTGAAGCCGTTTGGCCTGTCTTTTCCGGGCAAGACGTTCTCCGCGTCTGGATGCCCTCCGGCTGGCAAGGCGGTCGCTCATCAGATTTACGATCTCTTTGTTCCGGGTCGTACCGTGTGCCTGATATAGACAGATACCATCTTCCCGTACTGCCGCAAGGCCGATGTTCGTCCTCCCGGGATCGATACCAGCAACGACTGCCTGCCGCTCTTGTGTTTTTGGTCGGTACGTCAACTGGATCGTAAACGGAAGAGTGGAGACCGCTCTTGCCTGACCGGCTTTTAACATCCGGCGCACCTTCCTGAAGCGGGAGGTCGGCATCAACGGTCTTCCTTCCTGGTCTAATACATATACATATCTCATCGTTTCTCCTTTTTTGCTGTAAGCCAGTTTCCCCTTTCCCTCACGGCATCAGCCGTTTGGGAAAGGAGTCCCTGTTGGGTTTCCATAGCGTAGGCACACCTATGCCGGAGCTGCAGGCTTGGAGTCACCTGCAGGCGATCGATGTGTCACCGCTCTGCTCAACTACCCCTTTTCAAGCTCCTGACTTTAGTCAGGAGTAGTTGACACCACATTCGACCCAATACTGCTCCCAAATTTCCATTTTTTGCAAATGCCGTATAGCCCAGACTGCTTGATAGTAAGCGCTTTTTTCTAACTTTGTAAAATCACACATACGTTACTCTCCTTTTGTCAGCATACTGGCAGTAAAAATTCTGCAGAAATCGGTTTCTAATGCATCTGAAAATACCAGCAATACCTGATCTCCAACAACAGTACTTCCGGTAACCGGGAAATCCAATGGTAACAGCAGATCGCCAAAATCAGAAAGAAATCCAGCTAATATTCCCCCAGTTTTTTCTGATTTTGTTGTATTGTATATATGTCCATCTACAACTTGGTATTTTCCATCCCGAAAGGTCTGTTCCCGGATGTAATAAGCATGTGCAGTCATAGCTTCTACAAGGCCGAGTGCCAAAAGAAGGACGGAAATTAAGAGTAATGGGACATTTTTATTTGCCAGCATACCGATGATTAACAGGATTAATCCAATAGCCGCTAAAATTAGGCTGATGGTATATGTTCTTTTTTTCTTTTGCTGATACTCTTTTTGCATGAAAGAATAGATTGCTCGATGTTCCGAATCGGTTGGGTTGCGGGAACCAATCAGATCTTTCGGAAGCCAAATTTTACGTTTCACTCTTTTTCTCCTCCAATTCTTTGAGAAATTCAGGATGATATTTAGAAAGAAGAAATGGATCAGTTGTTGTATGGTAGTATTTGCAGTAGGACTTTGTAACTTTTTCCCCAGGTTTAAAACAGGAAATTACATATCCATAAACACTGAATAAGACTGCTTCGATTGCTGAAAGCTGTTCTGGTGCATAAATATCATAATAATGAAGATCGTTATGGATGATTGTGGATTTTTCAATCTGTGCGATCTGCTCTTCTTTTCGATAAATACAAATATGTGTATCTGTTCCTTTTGATACACTATATGCTTTCAAAAGATCATTTCCATATTGTAGTTCCAGATAGGAGGAAATCCGCAGCCAGGAACGTTTCAAATCGACCTGGTGGACTTTCCCCATCAACCCACTATTTTCCAAAATCTCATATTGGCGAAAAATCTTATATGTTTTTCCATCCAGATGAGTATTGCAATATCCAGATCCGTAAAGTCTAAGATCAAGGTTTTTGCCAAACATTTCAATATGAACTTTAGCATCCATCGAACCAAGTTTTCCTTCCACCCATACGCCTCCGATTACTTTCGAATATTGCGTCATAGTTTCCGATTTTCCTTGTACCTTTACAGGAACTTCTCTTGTTTTTGTATCAATGATCTGAAAGTAGGCAGAAAACACATCTTTTTTGATCTGTCTTAGTTGTATCATTTTTTATTTTTAAACCTCCTTTCTTATAGTATGGTGAATTAGATATGGTTTTGGAAAATCTTGGACAAAGAAAAAAGACCAGGATCATTCTGGTCTTTTTCTGCTTTTAGTTGTTTCCGCCAAATGGATCTTTTGGACTTAACTGTTCCACAACAGTTCTGTTGATCTCAATATCTTGACTCTTATCTTCATAGTACGCATCGAAAGTATCCTGTAATTGCTGGAGAACTTTACATAGCATATTAGAAAGCTTATTCACTTTCCTTTTAAAGAATGGTAAAAATCCTTTTTTTTCTTCCAGTGCATTAAAACTTTTTAATTCTACTACAACATTTTCTAACATTTCCCCTACAGGGCCGAGATCCTTTGTACTTACATTTTCCAATGCTTTTTCAGAAAATGCAGCCATTTTTTTCTGACTTCCCAGACCATACTGTAGGATTCCATTTGTATTATGAAGATCAATCTGCTTTGTAAAATTATCTACCGCCTGTCGTTCTTCCGAGGTTAATACGCTGTCGTCCAGTTCTGTTACCTGTTCTGGTGCTTTTTTCTTTTCGAAACTGATAGGTGCATCAAAGGTAAGTGTCATTTCTTTTTGTAATTCATCATAAGTATTCATGTTTATCTCCTTGAAAAAATGTATTTCAGACGTATTTGTTTTTTCTCCTTTCGTAATAAATTTGTCTGATACTGATAGAATGGTAAAAAGAACGGCAAACAAAAAGACAGCACCCGGAGGTACTGTCCTTTTCTCAGTTTTTGTTGTGTTTGTCCGTAAAAGCATCCGGTGCTGCCAGGGCTTCCAAAACGTCCCGGTTCACAGCCAGATTTGTTCCTTTTTCCTGATAATATGTGTGAATGATATCCTGCCCCTGTTTTAAGGTAGCAGAAACAATCCTTTTCATGTCTTCTTGTATTTTTCTGTACTCGTCTGCCGGAAGTTCCCTCCAGGATGTTCCAAGATAAGTCTCCAGTGATTCCTTCAACAGGGAAAGATATTGTGTTTTCCAGCCGCTTGGGGTCTTGATCTCATATTGATCGATCAGATCCAGAATCTTAATGAGCTGTCTGCTCTCTGCAATATTGTCACACCGTCCCAGTAAAGACCGGATCGGATCCGATGCTTTCTGAACATTGGGATATTCCATCGTACAGGTTTCTGACGCATGAAACTCTGCAGGTTTTTTATCCTCATCCTCTTCATCCCACTCGATCTTTTCTCCTTTTCCAAAGATTGCCCAGAATATCTCCACAATGATCCAGTACAATACGCCCCACAAGATCAGAAGATTCCTGGTCAGACGACAATGGAAAAAGATAAACGTAGGGACCAGAATAATGAACCCCAGGATCCAGAAAAAGATAAATATGGAATGATCTGGACAGTCACTTCTTCCTTCTCTTTTCCGGTCGATGCAGGATAAGATCTGTGGAACCAGGAAAGTAACAACTCCAAAGAATCCAAAGACCCAGATACAGGTCAGTACGAGGATCACTCTTGCAAGGGTCGCAAGTTCAAACCAGACATCTGCAGCATAGCAGGAAACCGTAGCAACAAACAATCCCATAAGCCATATAAAGACAAGATTACCACCATGTTCTTCTATCCATTTGTTATATTCTTCTGCCATAATTTTCTCCTTTTGCAAATTGTATTTCAGACCTTTTTTATTTTTCTCCTTTCATTTACGTTTTGTCTGATATTTACAGTATGGTAAAAAATAAAAAAAACAAATTGTTTGGATTCAAAAAGGCCCCGGAAATCCGAGGCCATCAAAAATCTATTTGTGACGACTTAAAAACAAAACTTTAAAAAAGGCTTGAAGGATCGTAACACCCCAGTACAATACCCAGCCGATCACTATGAGATTTACTACAAACCGTGTGGCGGGAAACAGATCCCTTATTGCAACCAAGATGATACATGCCACTAGCCATCCGGTCGAAGAGAAAATTAATTTCCAATCTCTAGGTTTCCTGACTCCCATTTCCACCAATTCTGTATTGATTTCCCGGTCGATATCCACTTCATGTAAAACGATAGGAACCAAAGAATATGCTATTACAAAATAGCCAACTGACCAGATACCGAGTAAAATTGCAGCTGTCAGCGGTGTAATCGTTGCACTCAAAACCGTTAACGCACACAATCCCACACTTCCAAGAATCCACCCGGACGGTATGAACCATTTGTGAGTTCCTATCCATTCGATGTACTGATTCTCTAGTTTTTTTATTGCTTTTTCTGAAGAATTCATTCTCATCCTCCTGATATTCTTGTATTTCAGATGTGCTTTTTATATTTTTTCTCCCTTCTTCATTTTTCATCTGACATTTACAGTATGTAGAAAAATATGAAAAATGGGTCACCTTTTTTCAAAAAAAATTAAAAAATTTTTGCTTACTGAAGAATTTCGACCTGAACTGGGTCACCAACCGTGTTAACTCCCAAAATCAGATCTCCAATTTTCTCTGCCGTCTCAACCAAAAGGACTTCCAGCTCCTACATCTTTTCGATCGGCAGATCGTATGGGATGGAAAGCCGGGATGGGACGGCAAGCAGGAAACCAGCAGTATACACCGCCTTTTTCGATGTATTTTCCTCCATCATACCATAAAAAAAGGAATTGTCCATAATTTCCTTTATGCACCAAAAAAAATTCATCACACAACAACGAAAGCAATAGCAAATACAAAAATCATTCCAAGTTACTTCCCATGAAAAGTATGTTTGCTTTATTGTACCATAATTTTTTTTACATACAAATTGCCTCCAATGATCGAAACATTCATTTTTGTATCTTGAGCTGTCAGCGACTGTCTCCCGTGTTCTTCACTTTCGAACGAGGCGTTCAGGCACATAAAAAGGCCGAGATTTTCTCCCGGCCTGGTCTCCCAGATCTGGTCGGTCTGGGACAACTCTGTTACATATATATACCAAAATCGAAAAAATTCTACTCTTTTTTCTTCACGATCAGCTTCACACCGTCAATCCGTTCAATCACAACAATAGAATCTTTTTCTACCGTATCCAGATTCGAATCCGTCCGCGCTGTCCAAGTCACACCATGAATATCCGCAGCTCCGGTGTTTTTCAGATTATTAATCGTCTCTGTTATAACCGCTTCCTTCCCGATCAAACTGTCCACATTTGTCCTTGTCCGATTCGTATTCAAGTACTTGATAGCCAGTGGTCTGGTAAAAAGTAACAAAGCTACGGATACAACAAGGAAGACAGCGAACTGTATGGGAAATGGGAAGCTAAAGACTGCCAGAAGTCCAGCAACGAGTGACCCTCCGGCGAACCAGATCGTGGTAAGGCCCATGGTCGGCCATTCGATAAGTAAAAACACGACTGTAGCTGCCAGCCAAAATAACATTTGTGGCATAAAAAAAACCTCCTTAAAAATATTTTTCTGTTTATAGTATGTAAAATTGTATACCAAAAAGGCTTCAGAAATTAATCTGAAATCTTTGTTATTTTTCCGTATGTTTTCAGGCTTTTTACAAATCGATCATAATTATCTGATAATCCATCGATAGTAAGCAATTTTTTACCGCTCTGATCATACAAAATAAGTTCTTCTTTTTTACCAACTTCCACACTTCCAATATCATGAATGGATACCTTTGTTTTTCCACGGAACATTTTATAAACTTCCATTTCCGATCCATCCACATGAACACTCCATCTTGTCGCCCATACCATTACTAGCAATCCTATTCCTGCAAAAATCAATGAAAACCAGAGATGGCCCGTTGTCACACTTGCATTTCCTTTTGCTTTAAACAGAAGAAACACAACAAATAAAATAATTCCTAGTATGAACATTGTCATGTACACATATTTTAATGCTGATGGAACTCTTACGATATAATGTGAATCATTCTGGGAACCTCTTTTTTCGCCAGAATTCCTGTTATGCATTGATCCTATCACAATATATAAAATACAGATTGTTACTGCATAAACGATACATTTTGCTATTCCACGTCCCATGTTTTTTTCTACTCCTGTTTTTCCTCTTAATCAATCGGCGCATAAAGAATCTCACCGTCCGGCGAATCCTTTCGTATCATCTCCAAATAGCCCGAACCACCGAATCCAAGATAGTACACTGCCCCCTCCATATCCGTTGCTTTAAGAATAACTCCCTGTTTTTCTGATACCAACTCTGCTGTTTTTACTCTTTCTGCTCCTACATCATATAAGGTTTCCACTGCACCTTGTGCACTGTCCTGGCTCAAATTTCCTGCATCTTTTATCAATTCGACTCCATCTGTTTCCACCGTCGCATTGTCTGTAACCTGTGGCTGAGTTTTGCACCCGCTCAATCCGATTGCAAAGATAAGCAGAATTCCAATCCCTTTTTTTCTCATGCGAAGTCCTCCACGCTACATGCTGGCAACATCATATCCGGATCTGCCGTATGTGTCTGCGTTATTTTTTCTGAACCACATAAGAAATAATCGTAGTAAATATCATGGACATCCTTCACTTCTTCTCCGTTTTCGTTTAAAAATACCGGATCTCCCCAGGTTGGATCCACATAATAATATGTACCATCCAATGATACAAGATCCCATGCATGAGGATCACCGCCGGCATCCCCAAACACAGTCATACACGGAATACCGGATTTTTGCATCAGATACTGGAAGGATCTTGCATAACCGGCACAGACAGACTTTTTCGTTGCAAAGACGCTGTAGATTGTTTGGTTATCCGGTGCATCGATATTATAATCCACCAGCTCAATCATGGAATCATATGCCGTTTTGATCTTATCATACGTATCTGTCTGCTGCGCTACCTTGCCTAAAATAACATCCGCAGCCGCATCGATCTCTGTTTGCATCGCCTCCGCTTCTTTTGCAGAATACGGATAGGTCATATATACATTACTGTATCCGATAAGGGACCGTTGTGTCTGTACTTCAAATTCCTGTGCATCCACCCAGAATAATTCCGGATGGTCATAAAGGACTTCTTTTGTAATATCGGATACCTTTTGTGTATCGGTATCGGATACTTTGATTGACGGATCATGTCCTTGAATCCCTTCTAAGATCTGGTCATAAGTATCCTGGTCTTTTACGGATAATTGAGAACGGTAGTAATACATCTCATCGTTCTCCTCTGAAACGCCTAGCTTAGAAGTCGTCTCATTCGTCTCCGTCCGGATATTTTCCATGATCATCCAGTATACCTACTGGCTCTTATCTTTCAATTCCTTTTGCAGATCCGGACTAATTGCAATTACGCCTACAACAGCCGCTGCACATAATAAAAATTTTTTCCCCATATAAATCCTCCTACATAGTTTTCTTTATAATATCCCCTGCTTTTACATTCTGGTACGTATCTTTATCCAGATACCAAACACTGCTGTAACCAGTAGTCGTATCCCTTCCTATTACTGGATAGTAATGGATGGAATCCTGGCCGGTGGTTGCAGAGTTCTGGTAATAGGTCTCTATTTCTTTTTTCCGATCCACAACGATCTCCACATACCAACGACCGGCTGCACTTTTTCGATTTAACCAATATAGCGTTTCCGATAGCAATTCTCCTGCTGCAAACAGTATAACAAAAACATAAGAAATGAAGCTATACAGATCGGTATTACAATTTACAGCAACGATCATACTTACAACAAATCCGGCAAGCATCAGGGAACGCCTTGGACGGGACTTTTTTGCATACTTTTTGAGGTTCTGTTGAATCTCTGCATCCGAATAACTATGGATTTCTGTATTCGTTTTGTCTTCCAGTGTATAAAACACTCTCTCATTTTTTCTTTCCATTTTCTTCTCCTTGATTTTTTCTTTTCTATATACAATATCCTTGTGTTCTGCCACTGGGACATTGTTGATGAATTACCCCTCCCATGCGGTGCTGTAGCTCCTATGAACGGGGTACTCTGCTAAGTGTTATAGAAATGGATTCAAAGGCAACTAAGGTCTTATCTCCAAGGCCATCACCATGAAAGGTAAAGGTCACATCCACGGTTCCGTTCGCTTTATCTGGTGTAAAGGTCTTGGTAGCCGTTACTTCTTTTCCACCGACTTTCAAGGATTCTTTTGTCGCTTTGTCCATCAGGACACCAGTTACTGCATATTCTTTTCCTTGGATCAGGTTTTTATATGTGATGGTATCGACAACAGATAAGCTTCCCTTGGAGGTCAGTTTCTTATCCCCATCTGCTTTATCTGTTGCAGTGGTATGGATTTCCGGTACGTAAACCGTCTGTTTTTCATCCTTGAGGTCTGTATGTACAGCAACTTTCTTATTCTCATACAAGCAGGATTCAAACGCTACGATTTTCTTTCCTTCCATCCCAGTTCCATCAAAGGTAAAGGTTACTACAACTGTGCCGTCTGCTTTCTCCGGGGTAAACTCGGTCTGGGCAGTCACCTCTTTACCATTTACTTTCATGGATTCCCCGGTCTCCTGATCCATCAGTACACCGGTCATGATGTATTTCTTTCCTGGGATCAGTCCCTGATATTCCACGGTATCTTCCAGTGTATAAAACACTCTCTCATTTTTTCTTTCCATTTTCTTTTTCCTCGCTATTTTTCTTCTTATATATAGTATTGTAAAAATGGAAAAAAAAAGACAGCCATTGGACTGTCTTTTGATTCTTGTCTCGAAACCTAGATTTCGTAATATTTTCGTTCTATCATTAATCCAAAAGTCATGTCATATGTACCATTACAAATAACATGATCTTTATATATTCTATATCCTTTTTCTAGCACATATTTTACTGGGAACGGGCATTCATACATATCTAAATCACCGTCTTCTTCAGCTTTTGCTAATAAACATTCAGGAATTGCCATAATAACATGACCGGTATCGCCATCAGCATAATAATAGTTAAACTCAGCAAGTTCCTTTGGAATCCCTGAATAATTATCTTTTGATACTCCCAAAACTCCCTCATGTGATCTACGCATTTTTTATCTCCTCTACTTTCTTTTTATATTTTTCTTTTTGCTTCAGATATTCTCTGATTTCAGCAGCCTGTTCATCTGTAATCATGACTTTTTCGCTGTCAGGATATATTGAGTAATTACCTTCTTTACCGTATATTTTTTGATTCCATCGATGTCCTCTTAACACATCCGGAGCAACTGGCTTTGGTATCCCGGCAATCTTTAAATGTTTTTCTTCCCATTTTTTGTGCTTCTCCATTGCTATCTGATAGTTTGCTGTCGCAAATAATCCTTTTTCGGTCACGATACATTCCGCTCCAATGGATTTGGCTTTTTCAATTTCATTCGACAAATCATTCAGTGAAATGATCTTATTCCAGCATAACGTTGGCTTCTTTAATGAAAAGTAGTCCTCTGCGGATTCTCTTCCACTCCAACTATAACCACCTAATGATTTTATCGCATCTTTGTAAGGCTTTGTGTTCCCGGAAAACCACACTGATAGACAAATATTTCCATTTTCCTTATCAATGTAAGGTAAAACCGTCATATGGAAAGTAAAAGGTTCGTTCACCGATTTTTCAGCCATAGTCCTTTTATAACATTCTTTACACAAACCATATGCCTTGAAATATTCAATTTTCGTTCCCTTTCGGAATTTTTTCCAACGAGATCAATAGTTTCTTCATGCCCGCAACTCATTAATACCGTATATTTCATATTTTTCCTCCAATACTTAGTCCTCAAAACTACACATTCCTATACATTGTGGTTCTTGATACAAGATATCCCTATACTTACTGGTTCTTATATGCCTATTTTCTTTCCAATCGATTCTAGGGTCACGACCATAGTTTTCGCTAATGCTCAGATTTTCTTTAGCAAAAAACATATCTGAATTTGATACAATGTAATCCAGCATTGCATCTACGGTATCGAAAGTTCTCATTTCTTTAAACGAGTCTTTAGCGAGCCTCTATGCGGTCGATATTTGATTTTTCTCATATTTATGCACATTCTTTTAGAGTTTGTGTTTTTCTATATTTCTTATCTTTCATTATACGAATTTTTAAGTCTCTGTCAAATTTTCGGACAACAAAAAATACATCAACTTGTTGAGATATTAGTTGATGTATTAATTGATATATTGATGTATTAGTTGTTATATTGATTTTTTTGCTGCATAATCATCTTATGTGCTTTCAATCGAACCCTTTCTTCTTCCCATTTTCCAGAATCATTTCCGCATTCGAAACATCTAAAAACAGATCTTTTTGTGAACAAAGAACATATGCTGAATATCTAGCGTTCCATCCTTAATTGAACAACCGAATGTCCCCATTTTGTATGTAGCTCTTCTAATCGTCTTTTCCAATGCTACGGTTTCAGCAGTTATCATTTCAGATCCTCGATTGAGAATACCAGACCTACACAGTAGACCTCTCCATCTTCCCAAACATCAAATCTCTCACAGGGAATTTCTGTCTCATACGTCCACGTTGCCGGAAGCCCATCTCTGTTCATGCCATCGCACCATCTGGCATTTATCCAGTTGGCACGTTCTTCTCCCTCCTGATCTACACCGTCTTTGTCAAAATAAACTCTTCCGCCGTCAAAACAGTCTCCCTCATCGTAGATTGCTCCATTGAACTCCATCAAATCATCCGATGCACCTGTCACAATGACGAGACCGCTCTGCTTTGCCTCTTCCAGTACATCATCGAAACTATCTCCGTATGTTCGTCCATTGAGTTTTTCTGCCAATTCTCTTGCTTTCATATCGTCCTCCTTTAATCTGTGTATACAACGATTTTCTGTCCCTCCATTCTGTACCCGAAGCAGAGGTCCCCACCGTCCGCTATTATGGCACATTCATGGTCTGACAGATTATTTGCGTTTCCGATAATCTAATAGTGTTTGCAGGCATATCCGCTGCCTTATACAGTATTTCGCCCATAATAGACGCCTGTATCATCTGTCTGCGCAGTCACTTCTTCTGCTGATGTTTCCTCTTGTTCCGGTTCCTCTGTCGCTGCAGGTGCCTCTGTCGGTTTCGGTG
>OLFX01000856.1_pt1 | contig 42616 bp, 34 predicted proteins | sample 1605091 | NCBI WGS metagenome assembly OLFX01 (sample SAMEA3888906, study PRJEB22519) | human gut metagenome | biome: human gut; feature: human-associated habitat; material: faeces | place: Denmark | collected 2012 | reverse complement strand
TCGCGCCCGCCGGTAATCCCGCAGCGCTGAAAGCGGCGGTGTTCGCCGGTGCGGATGCCGTATACATGGGCGGCTCGCTGTTTTCCGCCAGAGCATCGGCGGTGAATTTTTCGCGTGAAGAAATGCGGGAAGCGGTGCTTTTTGCCCGCGAGCGCAATGTGCGCGTGTACGTCACGGTTAACACGCTTTTAAAAGATGACGAACTTCCCGAAGCGCTCGATTTCTGCAAGTTCCTGTGTTCTGTTCCCGTAGACGGCATTTTGATCCAGGACATGGGTCTGTTTAATATTCTGCGCGAAGCCTGCCCCGAGATGCCTTTGCACGCCTCTACCCAGATGAGCCTGCACACGCCCGGCGGCGCGGCCTTATTAAAGGAACTCGGTGCGTCCCGCGTCGTTTTGGCGCGTGAGATGTCTTTGAAAGAAATTGAAGAAGTCTCCAAAAAGACCGATGTGGAGCTTGAAGCTTTCGTGCACGGTGCGCTGTGCATGTCGCTTTCCGGCCAGTGCTATTTCAGCGCCATGCTCGGCGGCCGCAGCGGCAACCGTGGGCGCTGTGCTCAAACCTGCCGTCTGCCGTTTGCCGCGCCCGGTGGCACGGGGCACGACCTCAGTTTAAAGGACATGTCGTTCATCGACCATATCGAAACGCTGCACAATGCCGGCGTATGTTCCGCAAAGATCGAGGGTCGCATGAAGCGGCCGGAATACGTGGCGGCGGCAGTCGCGGCGTGCCGAAAAGCGGCAGACGGCGAGCCTGTGCCGGAAAATCTGCTCGAACATTTAAACGCGGTGTTCTCGCGCTCCGGCTTTACGGACGGCTATCTGTCCGCTCACAGAGGACGCATCATGTTCGGCACCCGCACAAAGGAAGACGTGGAGAGCGCAAATTCCGCCGTGTTCGCGCAGCTGCATACTTTATATAAAAACGAAGCGCAGCGTGTGCCGGTGACATTCACATTAAGCGCCTTTGCGGGCGAAAATCCGCGCGTCACAGTCTCGGACGGCGAAAACGAAGCGGTCGTAACGGCAGAAGACTGCGTATGCGAAACGGCGCAGAAGCTGCCCGTCAACACCGAACGCTGGGAGCAGCAGTTAAGAAAAACCGGCGGCACGCCGTATTTGTGCGAAGCGGTGCAAATCGATACCGATGAAAAAACCGCATTGCCCATTTCCGTTTTGAACGGTCTGCGCCGTGAAGCGCTGGAAAAGCTCGGCGAACAGCGCCGCGAAAAGCCCGCCGTATCGTTTAAAGATATTCCGCTCGATACGCGTACACATGGTGGAAGCGGCCGGCCTAAACTTCGCGCGTTCTTCAAAGACTGCGCGCAGGTGCCGGAAAACATTTCCATGCTGGAAGCGGTCATTCTGCCGCTCGACGCCGACGAAGCGACGCGCACGCGCTGCAAAAACGCGGGTGTTGAGGTAATTCTTGCCCTGCCGCGCGCGCTGTGGGGCATCGAAAACGCGGTGCACGCACGCATGAAAGCGTGCAAAGCCATGGGCGATACGCACTTTTACTGCGGCAATCTCGGTGCGCTCGCCCTGTGCAAGGAGCTTGGTGTGTCCGCGCACGGCGGATTTTCGCTCAATGTATTCAATACGGAATGCCTGCGCTTTTTTGAAGAATTCGGCTTAGACGATACCGAGCTTTCCTTTGAACTGACCGGCGACGAAATTCGTGGTCTCGGCGGCGAGCTGCCGCGCGGCATTTTGCTCTACGGCCGTCAGCCCCTGATGCTCACGCGCAACTGTCCGCTTGCAAATTCGCCGAAGGGCTGCTTAAATTGCAAGCATGCGGGCAAAATCCGTGACCGTAAAGGCGTGGAATTTCCCGTGCACTGCACGCGTTTTGAGGGCAAAACCGTGTATTCCGAGGTCTTTAACAGCGTGCCGCTCGTGCTCTTTGACCGCCCCGTTTCAAATGTCGATTTCGGTGTTTTGCGCTTCTCTGTGGAAAACGCCGTGGAAACGCAGGCGATTTTAGACGCTGCCGTTCGTCATGAAAAGCCGCATTCCGACTGCACCCGAGGACTTTTCCTCCGCGGCGTGCTTTGATTGTGGAAAACTCGGTGGAAAGTGTTTAGAACTTTCTTTTTGAACAGACTGTGAACTCAAAAAAACCGCAGAAATAAGCCGTTTTTCATTTTCCACAGCGCTGTGGAAACAGTTATCCACAATGAGGGAAAACCGGGAAAAAGTGTGAAAAACGGGAATTTTTGGGATACTGTATATAGACAAGGAGCAAAAAATGGAACAAAATATGGTTTTAAAACTGATGCGTGTGCGCGAAGGTGCGATCATCCCGAAGCAGGCGACGGCGGGCAGCGCAGGCTATGACCTGTGCGCGTGTATGGACGCCCCGCAGACGATCGAGCCGGGCGAGCGCTGCGTATTTCCGAGCGGTCTTGCGGCGGAGATCCCCGCGGGCACGGCAGGCTTCGTTTTCACTCGCAGCGGTCTCGGCATCAAAAAGGGCATTCATGTCACGAACGGTGTCGGTGTCATCGACAGCGATTACCGCGGCGAAATCCAGATCGGCCTGCACAATCTCAGCGCGGAGCCGTACACGGTGCAGCCGGGTGAGCGCATTGCGCAAATGATTATTATGCCGTATTTCGCGCCGGTGATTGAAGAGGTCACATCTCTAACGGAGACTGACCGCGGTGCGGGTGGATTCGGAAGCACGGGGACAAAATAAATTTTCAAATTGCGGCGGTGTTCACGATTTTTCGGTTGAAGCTCCGCCGCTGTTTTGTTATACTGAATAAGTATGAGTACCGTGCGCCGCAAAGACGTGCGGCTTGCCAAAGTTTTACCCGTTTCGGGAGGTCTTATCCTATGGGTTCTCTGCAATCTACGATCATGGCGGGGCTTTCCTCGCTTTTTTCTCTTTTTTCAACATCTATCAAAGACATCGGCATCGACCTCGGCACGGCCAACACGCTCGTTTATGTGCGCGGTGAGGGCATCGTGCTGCGCGAGCCGTCCGTGGTGGCGGTGGATGCGAACTCCAACGAGGTTTTAGCCATCGGCAAAAAGGCCAAAGAAATGCTCGGCCGCACGCCGGAGTCCATCATGGCGGTGCGCCCGTTAAAAGACGGCGTCATTGCGGATTTTGAGGTGACGGCAGCCATGCTCAAATACTTTGTGCGCAAGGCCATCAAGGCCGGTTCGCTCACGCGCCCGCACATCGTCATCTGCATTCCCTCCGGCGTTACGGAGGTGGAGCGCCGCGCGGTGGAGGACGCCGCAAAGCAGGCGGGTGCAAGCCGCGTGGAGCTCATTTTGGAGCCGGTTGCGGCGGCCATAGGCGCAGGGCTGCCCACGGGCGAGCCGGTTGCGAGCATGGTTCTGGACATCGGCGGCGGCACAAGCGAAACGGCGGTCATCTCCTACGGCGACCCCATCGTGGCAGATTCCGTCCGTGTGGCAGGCGATAAATTTGACGCAGCCATCGTTTCGTACTTGCGCAAAAAGTACGGTGTGCTCATCGGCGAACGCACTGCGGAGGACGTGAAATTGCAGATCGGCTCCGCTTACCCGCTTGAGGAACTCGGCAGTGTCTCCATGGAGGTGCGCGGTTGCAGCGCGGCGGACGGCCAGCCGAAAAATATTACCGTCACGGCAGAAGACGTGCGCGAGGCGCTTTTGGTGCCGCTGAAAGCTGTGTTCGAGTCCGTACACCGCGTTTTAGAGCGGACCCCGCCGGAGCTTTCCGCAGATCTTTTGGATATGGGTCTCACGCTCACGGGCGGCGGTGCACTGCTGCGTGGCTTAGACCGCTTTTTGCATGAAGCGACGGGCCTGCCCGTGCAGGTCGCGGAGCGCCCGCTCGACTGCGTAGCCGAGGGTGCAGGCCGCACATTAGAGGGCAAAGCGCATATCCCCGCAAACGCGCGCGGCGCGGTAAAAGCTGCAGAAAAATAAATTGAATTTGACTTTAAATAAAAATCGAAAGGCAGGTGCGGCGCATGGAGAAATTCACCTCTAAAAATTTTAAAATTTTAATGATCGCGGTTGTCGTTCTGCTCGGCGTGCTCGTGTACGGCTTAAACGCCGGAACATCCGTGTTCTCAAACGTGTTCGGCACGGTATCCGCACCGCTGCTCACGGCGGGGACGAATACCACCGAGGGCGCAAAGGAGTTTTTAAATTTGGACGGCATGTCCAAAGAGGAGCTTAAAGCGCTGTACAACGACCTTTCGGAGGAAAACCGGAAGCTGCGCGAACAGCTTGTGGATTACTACACCTTAAAAGACGAGAATGCTTCGTATGAAAATATCCTCTCCGTCAAAAAAGCCATGCCCGACCTGCAATTAGCCGCGGGAAGCGTCGTAGGGCGCGACCCGAACGACGTGTTCGGTGATTTCACCATCAACTGCGGCAGCCTTGCGGGCGTATCCGTCGGCGATGCCGTCATCACGGAAACGGGCGTCGTAGGTGTTGTGGAGGAGGTCTACGCCGCGTCAAGCCGCGTGCGGTCGATTTTATCCGAAAAGACGCAGATCGGCGCCACGGATAAATCATGCAAGGAAAGCGGCGTCGTCACAAGCGACATTCAGTTTGCAAACAGCGGCAAGGTGAAAATGCTGTACCTTACAAGAGATACCGAGGTGCAGCCGGGCTCCATCATTACCACGAGCGGCGCGGGCGGCGTGTTCCCGGGCGATTTGCTCATCGGGCGTGTGGACAGCGTGGAGCGCAGCAACGCGGATTCCTCGTACTATGCCATTTTGACCCCATACGTGGACGTAACAGAGGTGACGGATGTCTTCGTCGTGACGGATTTCGACGGCAAGGGCGACGTTACAACCGGCTTGCCGGAGACGAATAACAAAGATGAAGAAGACCCCGCGCAGACCGCAAGCAAGGGAAATGAGTAAAAGGAGTGAACAGCTGTGCCGAACCGCAAAAAATGGATACGCTATGTCTTGTATGCGGTCGAGATCCTGCTGCTGTTCCTGTTACAGGATACACCTGGGCTGCTGCCGCAGATCATGGGCGTAAAACCGCTTCCGGTGCTTTCCGCCGCGCTCACCATTGCCATGGTGGAGGCGTGCACACCCGCTATGGCGTTCGGCATGTACGCCGGGTTTCTTGCCGATATCGGCAGCGGGGCTGTGTTCGGGTATCATGCGCTCACGTTCGGCGTGCTGTGCTTTTTGCTGAGCGGCCTGTGCGGCACCAGAATTCAAATTCAGCTTTTCACATCGGTATTGATGGGTCTGTGGAGCTGTGCCGTCGCCATTTTGCTCGATTGGCTCGTGCTGTACGTTGCAGCCGGGTATTCACTGACGCTGTACGCGCTCGTCACAAAGTATCTGCCCATCTATTTTTACACGCTTTTAACGATACCCGTGTGCTACGGTTTGCAGGCGTGGGTGCGAAAGCCCCGCGTGCGCAGCGCCATACGGCGGCGCAGGTCAAAGCTGCATAAGCTGCAAAAAATTTAAGTTTTCAACGAAGGGAGACGACAGCTGTGAAAAAAGGACGCGGCCGCTATATTTTCTGCGGCGTTATGCTTGCTGCCGCCTTTCTTTTGTATATCGGGCGGCTTGCCCAGTGGCAGCTTTTAGAGGGCAGCACGTTTGAAGAGGAGGCCGTACAGTCCTCCGCGACGTACTTAAAGCTCACCGGCACGCGCGGCGAAATTTTGGACTGTAACGGAAACGTGCTCGCAGGCAACCGCTCCGTGTATAATGCCGTATACAGTCGTCTTTCCGGCAGCAATGAAACGCGCAATGCCGTCGTTTTGAAGACTGTAAAGCTGCTCGAAACGCTGAACGTCCCGTGGACGGATCGCCTTCCCATCGAAATCAAATCGGGCAAATATCAGTTTAAAACCAAAATGACCGCCGAGATCGAAACGCTGAAAAGCGAAGACATCTTAGACTTACCCTCGAGCGCCACGGCAGACGAGTGCATGGAATCGCTCATCGAGCGGTATGACCTCGAAGCCTATACAAGCCCCGAAGACATCCGCCGTATCGCGTCCGTGCGCTACGGCATGGAGCGCGCGTATTTCAGCCGCACGAACCCGTTCGTGCTCGCAAAAGACATTTCCATCGAAACGGTGGAGCTCTTAAGTGAGCGCAGCACAGATTTGCCTGGCATTGAAACGCAGGTGGAGCAGACACGCGAATACCCGGAGGGCGATTTGGCTCCGCATATCGTCGGCACGCTGGGTGCCATTTCGCAGGAGCAGTACGATGCCGCCGAGGAAGTGGGCAACACGTATTCCGCCTCAAACGTTTCCGGCTATTCCTATACGGATACCGTCGGCCAAAGCGGCATTGAGAGCGTGTTCGAGTCCACCCTGCGCGGCAAAAACGGCAAAGAGAGCGTCACAACGGATGCTACCGGCAAAGTGACCTCCACCACCGTGACGGAGCCACCGGAAGCGGGCGATTCCGTGTGGCTTACCATAGACAGCAATGTGCAGCGCGCGGCCGTAAACGCGCTCGCCGAGCAGATTGAAGCGAAGCCGACCGAAGACTGCGAGGCCGGTGCGGTCGTCGCCTTGGACGTGAACACCGGCGGCATCATCGCCAGCGCAACCTGCCCGAATTTCGACCTTGAAAAGTACAATACGGACGATGCGTATTTGACGCAGCTTTATGCGGACGAAAGCCGGCCGCTTTTCAACCGCGCATTAAACGGCATCTTTACGCCGGGTTCCGTTTTTAAGCCCCTTGTCGCCTTGGCGGCGCTGGAGGAAGGCGTCATCACGCCGACCTCTCACCCCGTGAACTGCGACGGCGCGTACCACTATTATGCGCCGGATTACGAACCGGGCTGCCTCGGCGTGCACGGCGAGGTGGATGTGTACGGCGCCATCCGCAACTCCTGCAACGCGTTTTTCTTTGACGTGGGCCGCATGCTGACCATCCACAAAATGCACACGTATGCAGAGCTGTTTTCTCTCGGCGAAAAGACCGGGTGTGAATTGAGCGAGACCGCGGGCATCATGTCCGACCCCAAAACGTATACGGAGCGCCACGGCGCAAATTGGTATGACGGCCTCACCATTCAGGCGGCCATCGGCCAGTGCGACGATATGTTCACGCCGATCGAGCTTGCGGAATACTGCGCCATGATCGCAAACGGCGGCACGCGCTACAAAACGCATTTCTTAAATAAAGTCACGGACTACGACCGCGCGGTGGAAAAAGAGACCGCAGAGCCGGAGGTCGTGTTAAAAGCGGAGATCGAAGACGAATATTTCAAGGTCGTGCGCGAGGGCATGCGGCAGGTGTGCACAGAGGGCACGGCGGCCTCGACCTTTTCGGATTTCGGCATTGCCGTTGCGGGCAAGACCGGCACGGCGGAAAACGCCGACCATTCCGATAACCTGACGTTCATCGGCTTTGCGCCGTACGAGAACCCGGAGATTGCCGTGGCGGTCGTCATCGAATACGGCGGCGAGGGCGATGCCGCAAAAGAGACGGCAAAGGCCGTTTTTGAAGCTTATTTTGCCGAGACGCTCCAAAAGGAAGCAAAAAACGCAGAAACCACGGTAACAGAGGGTACGGAATGACGCGTGCTTAGGGAGGATATTTGTCTGCTTCGACAAAAAAGCCGCCGTGTTTTTGTCTCGCTGTGATAAAATTGCGGTATAGCCATTTTTACTTTTGACTACTGTGCATTTTTGTGTTATTATGTTTAATGAGGTATTGTCTATGGGTACTGCTATTGTTGTCACATCGGGAAAAGGCGGCGTGGGAAAGTCCACCGTTTCGCTTGGGCTGGCTTCTCAGTTTGCGGCGGGCGGCGAACGCGTTCTGCTTTTGGATTGTGACGCGGGCCTGCGCAGTCTGGACCGTATGACCGGCACAGAGGAAGCGCTCGTGTTCGACAGTTCGGACGTTGTGGCAGGGCGCTGCGCGCCTGCGGATGCGATTTACCCGTGCGTGACCATGCCCGGCGTGTCTTTAATGCCTGCCCCGGCAAGCGGCGAAGATCTTGTGCCGGAACGCGTCATGCTCAGACTCGTTCCGCTTTTAAAGCGCTATTTTGACCGCGTGATCCTTGATTCTCCCGCGGGCGTGGGGCGTGGCTTCCGCGCGGCGGCAGCGGCGGCGGACTGCGCGCTTATTGTGTGCAACTCGGACCCCGTGTGTATCCGCGATGCGTCCATCGTGCGCAGGCTTTTAACAGAGCTTGAGGTACCGCAGCAGCGGCTCGTTATCAATCGCTTTAACGCCGAATATTTCGGCAGCCTTTCCGCCGGGCGGGAAGACGCCGGCGGCCTGCGCGACCTCGATGACGTCATCGACCAAAGCGGCGTGCGGCTCATCGGCATCGTACCCGAAGATAGACAAATGACGGCTGCTTTTCAGCGTGGCTGCGTGCCGGCGGATGACCTGCCCGGCATGACGGCGCTTTCCCGCATAGCGGCACGCATGAACGGTGTTTCGGTTCCCTTATCGTTGTGACATTTGGGATAGGGGCCGAATGATTATAAACAGGGAGGAATTTTTATGAATATCGCGCTTACGGCGCATGACGCAAAAAAAGAGCTTATGGTACAGTTCTGCATCGCTTACTGCGGCATCCTGAGCCGGCATAATCTCTGTGCGACCGGCACCACCGGTAAGCTTGTAGAGGAAGCAACCGGTCTTTCGGTCCACCGCTTTTTAAGCGGCCCACAGGGCGGCGATCAGCAGATTGCGGCGCGTATCTCCTGCAACGAGATCGACCTTTTGCTGTACTTCCGCGACCCCATGCAGAAGCAGGCACTGGAGCCGCACGATAAAAACCTGCTCCGTCTCTGCGACCTGAATAACATTCCCGTGGCGACGAACATCGCAACGGCAGAGGTGCTTATCCATGGTCTCGAGCGCGGCGACCTCGATTGGCGCGAGATTGTAAAGCTGTAAATTTAAAACCAAAGCGTATGCTTTGAAAATACACCGGCATTGACCGGGAAGAGTATCTGCCATGGGGCACAAAACAGAGAGCGCCGCAAATGCTGAGAGCGGCGCGTGCATCCGGCAGAGAAAGACACCCGTGAGCCGCACGAAAGTGCGTTTTCCGCGTTAAGGAAAGAAAGGGGAGGGAAAGCTTTCGCTTTTTCTCCCGAAAAAGGGTGGCACCACGAACCTGTTTCGTCCCTTATCCGTTTTGGGTAAGGGTTTTTTTATTTTTCATGAATGAGAGGGATATTTTATGGAATTGATCACAAAAGCGCCTAAGGGCACCGTGGATATCATTCCGGGTGAATCCGAAAAATGGTCGCTTGTGGAAGCCGTTATGACGGATGAAGCGGAACTGAACGGCTTTTCCGAGATCCGCACCCCGGTGTTTGAGCACACCGAGCTCTTCCTGCGCTCCGTCGGCGACACCACCGACGTGGTGGAAAAGCAGATGTACACGTTTGAAGATAAGGGCGGCCGCTCCATTACGCTGCGCCCGGAGGGCACGGCGGGTGCCGTGCGCGCCATGCTGGAAAACGGCCTGTATAACGGCGGTTACCCGGTAAAGCTCTACTATAAGACCTCCTGCTACCGCTACGAAAAGCCGCAGGCAGGCCGTCTGCGCGAGCTGCATCAGTTCGGCGTGGAGATGTTCGGCACCGCAGAACCGGCGGCGGACGCACAGGTCATCGCTATGGCCATGTCCATTTTCAATCGCCTCGGCCTTGCCGATGACATTGAGGTCTCCATCAACTCCATCGGCTGCCCCACCTGCCGCGCAGAGTACAGAAAGGCGCTGAGAACGTATTTCGAGGGCTATAAGGACCAGCTCTGCGAGACCTGCAATTCCCGCTTGGAGCGCAACCCCATGCGTATTCTGGACTGCAAAAGCCCCGTTTGCGGCGAGATTGCCAAGGGTGCGCCGAAGATCACGGATTATCTCTGCGACGACTGCCGTGCGCACTTTGAAAAGGTGCAGACGCTGCTGAAATCTATCAATATTCCGTTTTCCATCGATCCCGGCCTCGTCCGCGGCCTCGATTACTACACCCGCACCGTGTTTGAGTTCCCCTCGAAGCGCTTCGGCTTTGCGCTCGGCGGCGGCGGACGCTACGACGGCCTCGTGGAGGAAGTCGGCGGCAAGCCCACACCGGCACTCGGTTTCGGTCTCGGTCTTGACCGCATCCTGATGGCGATGAACGAGATGGGCGCAGACTTCGGAAATGACGCAAAGTGCGAGGTCTACATCGCGTCTCTGGGCGAAGCGGCGCAGATGAAGGCGTTCCAGCTCACCGAAAAAATGCACAGCTGCGGCATCGCGGCAGACTGCGACCTGTGTGCACGCGGCCTGAAAGCCCAGATGAAATACGCCGACAAAATCGGCGCGCAGTACAGCATCGTCCTCGGCGACGATGAGATCGTAAACGGCGAAGCCGTGCTTAAAAACATGAAGACGGGCGAAAAGAAGAAGATCTCCCTCAACGATGACTTTGTTGATACGTACATCACAGCCGTCACCGAACAGGAAGACGCCATGCCCATCACATTTTAACCGGTCACACTAACGAAAGAGGAAATCAATCATGACACAATCGAGAACCCATACCTGCGGGGAGCTTCGGCTTCAGAACGCAGGCGAGACCGTCACACTGGTCGGCTGGATGGAAAACATCCGCGAAGTCGGCAATAACTTTGCGTTTTTGGTGCTGCGCGATTTCTACGGCACCACGCAGGTCGTCATCGAAAACGAAGAGATGATGAACATTGTAAAGCCCCTCAATAAGGAATCCACGATTTCCGTTACGGGCATCGTGCGCGAGCGCACCAGCAAAAACCCGAAGCTCCCCACCGGCGACATCGAGATCGCGCCGACGGAGATCACCGTGCTCGGCCGCTGCCGTTATAACGAGCTGCCGTTCGAGATCAACCACTCCCGCGAAGCGGACGAGAGCCAGCGTTTAAAATACCGCTATCTCGACCTGCGTAATCCGGAAGTGAAAGCCAACATCATCCTGCGCTGCAACGTTGTTTCCGCTCTGCGCACCGCTATGACGGAGCACGGCTTTTTAGAGATCACCACGCCGATCCTCACGGCTTCTTCGCCGGAGGGCGCGCGCGATTACCTCGTCCCGGCGCGTAAGCACCCGGGCAAGTTCTACGCCCTGCCGCAGGCGCCGCAGCAATTTAAGCAGCTCCTCATGACCGCGGGCTTTGACCGCTACTTCCAGATCGCACCGTGCTTCCGCGACGAGGATGCGCGCGGCGACCGTTCTCCGGGCGAATTCTACCAGATGGATATGGAAATGGCGTTTGCCTCGCAGGAAGACGTTTTTGCCGTCATCGAAGATGTTCTTCCGCCGATTTTTGCAAAGTACGGCACGTATAACATCGCGTCCTCCGCACCGTTTGCCCGCATCCCGTACCGTCAGGCCATGGAGGAGTTCGGCTCCGATAAGCCGGACCTGCGCATCGACCTGCGCGTCAAGGACGTTACGGACATTCTGCAAAACTGCGGCTTCGGCCCGTTTGAAAACAACATCGTCAAGGCTGTCCCGGTCTCCAACTGCAAGCTTGCCCGCAAGGCGGTCGATAAGCTCTGCGCAGACGTAGAGGTGCAGGCCGGCCAGAAGCCGTACTGGTTCAAGGTCGATGAATCCGGCGCCATTGCCGGCGGCATCGCAAAGTTTATCAATGCGGATGAAAAGACCGTGGAAGCCGTCAAATCCGCGCTGTCTCTCGAGCCGAATACGCTCGTGTTCCTCTCCGCAGGCAAGCGTGAGGAGGCCCAGAAGACTGCAGGCGTCATGCGTCGTATGCTCGGCGCGGCGTGCGAGGGCCACATGGATAAAGAGCGCTACGCGTTCTGCTGGATCGTCGATTTCCCCATGTACGAGATCGGCGAGGAATCCGGCGAGCTGGAGTTCTGCCACAACCCGTTCTCCATGCCCTCCGGCGGTATGGAAACGCTGCTTAAGGCCGAGCGCGGCGAGATTGACCCGCTCGACATTCTGGCAGACCAGTACGACCTCGTTTGCAACGGCGTAGAGCTCTCCTCCGGCGCTGTGCGTAACCATGACCCGGAGATCATGGTCAAGGCGTTCGAGATGGTACGCCTCGGCGAAGACGATGTAAAGGCGAAGTTCCCGGCCATGTACAACGCATTCTGCTACGGAGCGCCGCCGCACGCCGGCATCGCCCCGGGCGTAGACCGCATGGTTATGCTGCTCTCCGGCGAAGAATCCATCCGCGAGGTCATCGCGTTCCCGATGAACAAGAGCGCACAGGATGTCATGATGGACGCACCGTCCAAAGTCACCGAGGCACAGCTCAAAGAGCTGCACATCGCCGTGACGGAAGAAGAATAATGTTCTCTTTAGAACAGAACACGTATAAAAACGCGCGGCTCGGCGATACCGATTTCACGGACGCCGAGCTGCGCGGCTATACGTTTGAAAATTGCGACCTGCGCGGCGCGACGTTTTCCGGCGCTTTGCTTGAAAAATGCCGCTTTTCTGCGTGCGCGTTCGATTTTTCTCGCTTAAACGACGTTTTGGCGCGCGGCTGTTCGTTTGAAAACTGCACGTTTTCGGGCGCAAGCCTGTTTGTCACCGCGTTTGAGAATTGCCGTGTCTCGGGCTGCTCCTTTGCGGGCGCAGACCTCACCGGCTGGGCCGTGCGCGGCGGCACACTCGAATACTGTGTGCTCGATCATTGTCCGCTCAAAAAGCAGGACTTTTCCGGCATCAGTCTGCGCGGTACGAGCTTTGCGGAAGCGGACCTCGAAAAAGCCAATCTTTCCGGCTGCGACCTTACGGAGACCGTGTTCCGCAATGCGCAGCTGAAAGAATGCGACCTGCGCCGTGCCAAATTTTCACGCACCGATATCCGCTTTGCAAAAATGCAGAAAACAAAGATCGATTTGGAGGGCGCGGTGTATCTCGCAGGGCTGCTCGGTGCCGTCGTCAATTAAAAAACCGGCAAAAAATTTCGTGAAAAAACGCGTTTTATTTTGTCAACCGCCGTATGGCGTGCATAGGGCTTATAAACGGGTATAGACGGTGTGCAACCGCGCCGAAATGTGCCCCAAAAACCGTGAAAAAACGCCATGAAACCACAAGTTATACCGCGCGTTATGGAGAAAACCGTTTCTATGACGCTCGGTATATTTTGTTATTATTATGTAAACCTAATACTATATATAGTGGTTTTGACACTAAATATGCCCTTGACATGTATAGGAAAAGCGCCTATAATCGAAAGTACAGAAAGCGCAAAGCGAAGGCTCTTAGGCTTTGCTGCAGGGGAGAAACGGAAAGGGAAGTTAAACGTATGATTCGATATATTGTCAAGCGCAGCGGGGACAAGGTGTCGTTCGATGCGCGGAAAATCAAAAGCGCTATTTTTAAGGCCAATACCAGGATCGCCGCAGAGCGTATGAGCGACGCCGATCTGAACGAATTGACCGAAGAGGTGCTCACGGCGCTCGAAAAGCTGCCGGGTACGCCCACGGCGCAGGAAATTCAAAACGTGGTGGAGGAAAAGCTTCTTGCCGCCGATTACGCCAAAACGGCGAACGCTTACATCAATTATCGCACGGAGCACGAGCACCTGCGCGAAATGGACGACGAGCTCGTGAAGATTTTTGAAAATCTCACGTTCCGCCCGTCCGAAGAGGATGACTTAAAGCGCGAAAACGCGAATATCAACGCCGATACCGCCATGGGCACCATGCTGAAATACGGCTCCGAAAGCGCCAAGGCGTTTTACGATAAATATGTCATCCCGCCGGAGATTGCCAAAGCACACGCGAGCGGCGACATTCACATTCACGATAAAGACTTTTACGCCCTCACCGAAACATGCTGTCAGATTGACCTTTTAAAGCTGTTTCAAGACGGATTTTCCACAGGCCACGGCTATTTGAGAGAGCCGAACGACATCCGCAGCTACGCCGCGCTCGCGTGCATCGCCATTCAGGCAAACCAAAACGAGATGCACGGCGGCCAAAGCGTACCAAATTTCGACTACGCTATGGCGGAGGGCGTGAAGAAAACATACCGCAAGCAGTATTTCCGTGCGCTTGCGCAGTATATTGAGATGCGGTTTGATATGAGCGCCTCCGATGCCGCCGCGCTGACGGCTGCCATCAAAGAAGCGCTCGGCACCGATGTCACAATGCACACCGCAGAAGCTTACGCCGAAAAGCTGCGCGCGTTTCTGCCGCGCCATCAAGCAGAAAACGGCTTCCAGATCATCACGGGCGACGCTGCCCGCGCCGCCGCGGAATACGCCGCAAAGACCGCCTACAAAGAGACGGATGCTGCCACGTATCAGGCCATGGAAGCGCTCGTCCACAATTTAAACACCATGAATTCCCGCGCCGGCGCACAGGTACCGTTCAGCTCCTTAAACTACGGCACGGATACCTCTCCGGAGGGCAGAATGGCCGTGCACAACCTGCTCCGCGCTACGGAAGCGGGGCTCGGCGACGGCGAAACACCCATTTTCCCGGTTCAAATTTTCAAAGTCAAGGAGGGCGTCAACTACAACGAGGGCGACCCGAACTATGACCTGTTCCGCCACGCGCTGCGCTGCTCCGCCAAGCGCCTGTTCCCGAATTTCAGCTTTTTGGACGCCCCGTTCAACCTGCAATACTATAAGCCCGGCGATTATAACACCGAGGTGGCGTACATGGGCTGCCGTACGCGCGTCATGGGCAATGTATTCGATAACACAAAGGAAGTCACCTGCGGCAGAGGCAATTTGAGCTTCACATCCATCAACCTGCCGCGCATCGGCATTGAAGCGAAGGGCGATATGAAAACGTTCTATAAGCTGCTCGATGAAAAAATCGCGCTCGTGGAAGAACAGCTTCTGCACCGCTTCAAAATCCAGTGCAGCAAAAAGGTGTATAATTATCCGTTTCTCATGGGGCAGGGCGTGTGGATCGATTCCGAAAAGCTCGACCGCAACGATTCCGTCGCCGAAGTCTTAAAGCACGGCACCTTAAGTGTCGGCTTCATCGGCCTTGCCGAGACCTTAAAAGCCCTTACCGGTAAGCACCACGGCGAAAGCGAAGAAAGCTGGAAGCTGGGGCTTGAGATCATCTCTCATATGCGGGAGAAAATGGACGAAAAAAGCCGTGAGACCGGCCTCAACTTCACCTTGCTCGCAACGCCCGCAGAGGGGCTTTCCGGCCGCTTTGTGCGCATAGACCAAAAGAAATACGGCAAAATTCCCGGCGTTACGGACAGAGAGTATTACACAAACTCGTTTCACGTGCCGGTGTATTACCCCATCAGCGCCTATGAAAAGATTCGCAGAGAAGCGCCGTTTCACGCGCTCACGAATGCGGGGCATATCAGCTACGTGGAGCTCGACGGCGATACGTGCAAAAACATCGACGCATTTGAAAGCATCGTGCGCTGCATGAAAGAAATGGGCATCGGCTATGGCTCGGTCAACCACCCCGTAGACAGAGACCCTGTATGCGGGTATAACGGCATCATCGACGAGGTGTGCCCGAGGTGCGGCAGAAGAGAGGGCGAAGGCGTTCCGCTCGAAAGGCTTCTGGAGCTGAAAAAGCGCTACCACGACGTTCCGGATTATTCGCATTTGATTCGATAGAGCAAAGTTACCCTCAACGGTGATTAAAAGTTTCGCCCGCCTTTTCAAAGGCGGTGGGGTCTTGGGGCAAAGCCCCGAGTCGCCATTCGCAAATGGCGAAACCCTTTTGCCTACCAAAAATCAGGACGGGAACTTCAACAGTCCGGTGGACTGTTGAAGTGTGGGAGACCCAATTAGGGGGTCTCCCAATGAACTTGAACCGCAAGTTCATAAAAGCAAAAACGGCAACACATGGGTTTAACCTGAACGACAAGTCGTTCAACTATGGTTTTGTGCTTTTGATGATTGAAAATCATCAATTTCGCTGCGCGAAACCAGCCCAAGAACCACCTAAAAGGCGGCATCCGCCGCCTTTGGAAAAATTGAAATGAATGTAAAAATATATTTATAAAAAGAATCGAGGCAGTTATCATGTCACCCAAAACGCAGAAAAATACAAAAACCATCATCGTCGGCGAAGGCCGCGGGTTCGACCGCATCCGCCGCATCACAGGCTACCTTGTCGGCACCACCGACCGCTGGAACGACGCCAAACGCGCCGAAGAACACGACCGCGTAAAGCACAGTCTGTAAGGCACGGCAAAATGGAAATCCGCATTTCCGGCATCGTGAACGATTCCATCGTGGACGGGAGCGGCATCCGCCTCACCGTGTTCACACAGGGCTGTCCGCACCATTGCCCCGGCTGCCATAACCCCCAAACGCATGATTTTGCGGGCGGCAGGGTGGAAGACACCGATGTCATCTTTGACATGTTCAAAAAAAATCCGCTGCTGCGCGGCATCACGTTTTCGGGCGGTGAGCCGTTCTGCCAGCCAAAGCCGCTTTTAGCGCTCGCAAAGCAGGTGCACGCTCTGCATAAAGACGTCACCGCCTATTCCGGCTGGACATATGAGCAGCTTGTTTCTATGCACAACCCCGATGTGGACGCGCTTTTAAACGCGTGCGACGTTCTGGTGGACGGGCCATATATCGAACAGCAGCGCAATCTTGAGCTGCTCTTTCGCGGCAGCGAAAACCAGCGTCTTATCGATATGAACGCCACCCGCCGAAACGGACGCGTAACGCTTTTACAGCTCGATTATTAAAAAACTCCGCAAATTTCCTCTGATATGCGCTAAATCAATACCGCTATATCGAAAAAAGATGGGGGTAATTCATGATTTTGTAATTGATTATGCGGGGAACTTGTGGTAGAATAAAGACAAATGGGTTATTTTACATTTTATTTGCCTTTTTGGCGAAAGGAGAAATAACAATGACTAACAACAAGACAATTCTTGCTTGGATCGATGAGATGAAAGCTCTTGTCAATCCGGATCAGGTTGTTTGGATCGACGGCTCCGAAGAGCAGCTCGAAGAGCTCCGCAAGGAAGCAGTTGAGTCCGGCGAAATGATCAAGCTGAATCAGGAAAAGCTCCCGGGCTGCTACTATCACAGAACAGCTCCGAATGATGTTGCCCGTGTTGAGGACAGAACCCTCATCTGCTCCAGAAAAGAAGAGGATGCAGGCCCGACCAACCATTGGAAAGAGCCGCAGGAAGCATACAAGATGCTGTACGATATTGCTCGTGGCAGCTACAAGGGCCGTACCATGTACGTTATCCCGTACTCCATGGGCCCGGTCGGTTCCCCGCTCGCTAAGATCGGCGTTGAGCTGACAGACTCCATCTATGTTGTTCTCAACATGTCCATCATGACCAGAGTCGGTCAGAAGGTCATGGACGTTCTCGGCGACAGCAACGACTGGGTTCGCGGTCTGCACTGCAAGTGCGACGTTGACCCGGAGAAGCGCTGGATCTGCCAGTTCCCGGAAGACAACACCATCATCTCCGTAAACTCCGCTTACGGCGGCAACGTTCTGCTCGGCAAGAAGTGCTTCGCTCTGCGTATCGCTTCCTATCAGGCTAAGAACGAAGGCTGGATGGCAGAGCACATGCTCATCCTCGGCGTTGAGAATCCGAAGGGCGAGGTTAAGTACGTTTGCGCTGCATTCCCGTCTGCTTGCGGCAAGACCAACCTGGCTATGATGATTCCGCCGGAAGGCTACCGTGCAAAGGGCTACAAGGTCTGGACCGTCGGCGACGACATCGCTTGGATGCGCAAGGGCCCGGATGGCAGACTGTATGCCATCAACCCGGAAAACGGCTTCTTCGGCGTCGCTCCCGGCACGAACATGAAGTCCAACCCGAACGCTCTTATCTCCACCCAGAAGGGCGCCATCTTCACCAACGTTGCGCGTAACCTCGATGACAACACCGTTTGGTGGGAGAGCCTCGACAAGAACCCGCCGGTCAACGCAGAAGAGTGGAAGGGCGCTAAGGTAAACGGCCCCGAGTATATTGCTGCTGGCAACAAGCTGGCTCATCCGAACAGCCGCTTCACCGCTCCTACCGCTAACTGCCCGTGCCTCTCCAGCGAGTTTGAGAACCCGCAGGGTGTTCCGGTCTCCGCTATCGTCTTCGGCGGCCGCCGTCCGGATACGGTTCCGCTGGTTTACCAGTCCAGAAGCTGGAACAACGGTGTCTTCATCGGTTCCATTACCGGCTCCGAGACCACCGCAGCTGCTGCAGGTGCAGTCGGCGTTGTCCGTCGTGACCCGATGGCTATGCTCCCGTTCTGCGGCTACAACATGGGCGACTACTTCAAGCACTGGATCGAAATGGGCGAGATGCTCGGCGACAAGGCTCCGAAGATCTTCAACGTCAACTGGTTCCGTGTCGACGAAGACGGCCACTTCATTTGGCCGGGCTTCGGTGACAATCTCCGTGTCCTCGAGTGGATCCTCAAGCGCTGCGATAACGAAGTTGACGCTGTTGAGACGGCAATCGGCTACGTTCCGAAGCCGGAAGACATCAACCTCGAAGGTCTTAAGGACTTCGATGAGGAGAAGCTCGCTTCCATCCTCAAGGTTGATAACGCTAAGTGGGCTAAGGAAGCTGCCGGCGTAGAGGAATTCTACAAGAAGTTCGGCGACAAGCTCCCGCAGGAGCTCAGAGACGAGCTCAACGGCCTCAAAGAGCGCACCAAGGCTTAATCAAAACTTAAATCGTAAGATTTAACGCATAGAAAGCGCCGCTTTCGGTTCATCCCGGAAGCGGCGCTTTTGCATATTGTTTTTTATGCACGGATAATTTTAAGCTGTACGGAAATCCCACATTCAAAACAAAAGCACGCAGACAAATTCAATCTGCGTGCTTTTTCATCTTAGTCTTTGTGTAGGCAAAAGGATTTCAAGCTCTGCGAAGCTCGACCAAAGGCGTTGCCTTTGGAAACCACCACCTTTGAAAAGGTGAACGAAACTTTTAACCACGTTTACCGTCAAGTGGTTCTTGGGTTGGTTTCGCGCAGTGAAATTGATGATTTTCAATCATCGAAAACACAAAACCATAGCTGAACGACAAGTCGTTCGGCTTATCTTACCTTCCAGCGGTCGTTATACGTGCCGGAAAGGTCTGCAATCTTGCCGCTGTCTTCTTTCTCTTCCTTCACGTGCGAGGTCGCTCTGCGCTCGTTTAAATATTTCAGGAACAGCTCGCCGTCCACCGGCACAGCCTGCGGCTTGCCCGTCCAGTCGGAAAGGTGAATGGCGTTCGAGATATTCAGGCCGTTAATGCCCTCATAGCCCGGCGCCAGCAGCTCTTCGCCGTACAGAATAGCGTTTGTGAAGTTCTGCAGAATGCCGTTATGCCCAAGCTCAATGTTGTCCGTTTCCACTTCGGTCACGGTCATTTCGGGTTGCGCAAAGCCCTCTTTGCACGTCACGCAGAATTCGCGCTCCGGCACGGCGAGCTTCCACCAGGTCAGCTTGCCTTCTTCCCAAACAAGCTTGCCTTTGTCGCCTGTAATCTCCAAACGGTTCGTGCCCGGGCACTCACCCGTCGTGGTGATGAACGCGCCCGTCGCACCGTTCGGGTACTCGGCGTAAGCCGTCACTTCGTCCTCAACCTCAATGTTGTGCCAATGGCCGTACTTGCAGTGGCCCATCACGCGGTTCGGCATGCCGAAGATCCACTGCCACAAGTCAAGCTGATGCGGGCACTGGTTCAGCAGCACGCCGCCGCCTTCGCCTGCCCACGTCGCACGCCACGTGCCGCTGTCGTAGTATGCCTGCGTGCGGTACCAGTTCGTAATGATCCAAACGCAGCGCTTCAGTTCGCCCAGCTCGCCGCTCTGCACGATCTCGCGCATTTTCTGGAACTTCGGGTTCGTGCGCTGATTGTACATGATGCCGAACACCTTGCCGGATTTTTTCGCGGCCGCATTCATTTCCTCCACCTGCTTCGTGTAAACGCCGGCAGGCTTCTCCGTCAGCACATTCTTGCCCTTTTCAAAAGCATAGATCGCAATGGGGGAGTGGAAGTAATGCGGTGTCGCCACGATCACCGTGTCACACACGCCGCTGTCAATCATTTCCTTGTAGTCTTCATAGCACGGTACGCCGGGCAGATTTTCGTCCGCCCAAAGGCGCTTCGATTCCGCAATATCGCACACGGCGGCAAGCTCCATGCCCTTGATATTGCCGGAGAAAATGCTCTTTGCGTGCGCCGAACCCATGTTGCCGATGCCGACAATGCCGACCTTTACTGTTTCGCTCATAAAATTGCCTTCTTTCTGTTATCCGATGGTTTTCAAAATATCGTGCAGCGCGTCGGAAGCCACATCAAACGCTTCGTCCGCGTCTTTATATACGCGCTTGTGCAGAACGTCCTCGCCCTGCAAGTTTTGCAAGCCGCTGAAATCGTACAAATGCGGCTCCAGCGTCAGCATGTACGGCTTACCCGTTTCCGCCAACGCTTTTAAAATACTCGGCACAGAGCCGTCTCCCTCACCCGCAGGCACCACGCTGCCGTCTTTAAATAGCGCGTCTTTGATGTGCATATAGTCGATGATCGGTGCGAGCACCTTAAAGTTCACCGCCGGGTCATCGCCGCACTGAATGTAGTTTGCGGGGTCAAATACGCACCGCAGCGCCGGAATGGCTTTGTGCAGCTTCTCCACGCGCTTGAGCGTGTCGCCGTAAATGCCCTTCTCATTCTCGTGGCAGCAGTGTACGCCATTTGCTTCGCCGTAGTCCACCATTTTCTGTATTCGCTCGATCACGGTATCGTGATAAATCTCCGGATTTTTGCCCTCCGGAATATAGAAGCTGAACATGCGAATGCGCGTGGTGTGCAGCTTTTTCGCAATCTCCACAGCGCGCTTGAATTTCTCAAAGTGCGGTGCAAAGTCGTCCTCAATGCCGATCTTGCCGATGGGCGAGCCGATGGCGGAAATGCCGATATTGCCCGCTGCAAGCTTCTTTTCAACAACATCAAGCTCCTCGTCCGTCAGGTCTAAAATGCCCTTGCCGTCCACGCCGCGGATTTCCATCAGCGGAATATGCTTGCGGTGCAGCGCCGCAATCTGCCGGTCAAACTCCGGCGAGGCTTCGTCTGCAAACGCGGAAAGTGTAAACTGTGTCATATGCCCTCCTTAGAACGTGCAGCCGGCACGAAGCAGGTTTTCGGCGCTCAGCTTCAGCTCGTCAAACGGGCTGCGGTCGTAGCAATTGTCCTGTTCGATCATCGCATATTGAATGCCTGTCTTTTCGCATGCATCAATAATAGACACAAAGTCCATGTTGCCGTCCATCACGGCTGCAAAGCGCTGCTCGTGGCCGTGCATCTTCATGTCCTTAAAGTGGATGACGTCAATGCGTCCCGCCATTTTTTCAATCTGTACCTGCGGCGAGCGCCCACCGTACTGCGTCCAATAAACGTCCAAAATAAAGCCCCATTTTGCCGGGTCGGTCTCCTCCGCCATGTGGTCGATGAGGCACTTGCCGTCAAATTTCTCGTATTCAAAGCCGTGGTTGTGGTAATGCAGCTTCATGCCCGCGTCGTGCAGCTTGTCGGCAGCGGGGCCGAAATCCTTCAAAAACGCGCGCATACCTTCCAGCGAGCCCGTGTATTTCTGCGGCATCATGCCGATGCCCACGTGGTTCGTACCGAAAATGCGGTGGTTCTCAATCACCTTTTCGGTGTTCTCCAGAATGAGCTGCGGGTTCGTATGCGTAATGATGATGGAAAGCCCGTTTTCATCGCAGATCTCGCGGATGATATGCGGGTCAATGTCGCCGAACGCAGAGACCTGCAAGGTCTTGTAGCCGATGTCGTGCAGCTTTTTTGCCGTCTCTCTAAAGTCGGCTTCGTTCTGCGCATAGTCGCGGATGGTGAAGCCCTGTGCACCGATGATCATGAAAAATTCCTCCCAAAAGTCAGATTATACGCCGGAGTACGCGGAGAAACCGCCGTCCACCGGGATTGTGATGCCGGTCACAAAACCGGACGCGTCATTGTCGATGAGGAAGCGCAGTGTGCCGAGCAGCTCCTCAGGCTCGCCGAAGCGGCCCATCGGGGTCTGCGAGATGATTTTGTGGCTGCGCGGGGTCAGGCTGCCGTCCTCGTTAAAGAGCAAGGTGCGGTTCTGGTTCGTTGCAAAGAAGCCCGGCGCAATGGCGTTCACGCGGATGTTGCAGTTTGCAAAGTGTACCGCCAGCCACTGCGTGAAGTTCGAGACCGCTGCCTTGGCACCGCTGTACGCCGGGATCTTCGTCAGTGGCGTAAACGCGTTCATCGAGGAGATATTCACAATGCAGCCGCCTGTTTCCAGCATGTCGGTCGCAAACGCCTGCGTCGTCAGCAGCGTGCCGAGAAAGTTCAGGTTGAACACGAACGAAACGCCGTCCTGGTCAAGGTCAAAAAACGACCGCGCGTTTTCGTCCAACATATCTTCTTTGCTGAAATACTCGCTCGTCGTGGTGCCCTTCGGGTTGTTGCCGCCCGCACCGTTGATGAGCACCTCACACGGGCCGAATTTTTCCAGCACAACGTCATGCGCCTTTTTCAGGCTCTCTTTGTCCAGCACATTCGCCTGTACGGCAATGGCCTCACCGCCCGCCTTGCGGATACCCTCCGCCTCGCGCTCCGCAGCTTCCAAGTTGAGGTCAAGCAGTGCAATTTTGTGCCCGTCTGCGGCAAGCGCGCGGGAAAAAGCGCTGCAAAGCACGCCGCCCGCGCCGGTAATGACAATATTCATAGGAAATTCCTCCTTATTATAACGTGACTTTTATTCGCCGAATAGCTTGCGGCTGTTTTCCACGCAAAGGTCGGTCAACAGCTTCAGCGCCGCCTTTTCGCTGAGGAACGTGCCGTCCATAAGCTCTTCCGCAACCCTGTTGCACAGCACACGGCGGAAATAATCGTGACGCGCATAGGAAAGGAAGCTGCGGCTGTCCGTCAGCATGCCGGTAAACTGCCCAAGGTGGCCGGTTTCCGCCATAATGTTCAGCTGCTCCTCCATGCCGCGCTTGTGGTCACAGAACCACCACGCTGCGCCGGGCACAACGCCCTTAAAACTGCCCGCCGTCGTCGCAAGCGCCATATACATCGAAGGCTCCAGCGTGTATAAGATTGTGTGCGGCAGCGAATCCCTGCGGTCCATCGTATCCAAAAGTACTGCAACTTCGTGCTCCGGGATCGGGTCGCCCACGCAATCGCCGCCGGCGTCCGGACCCACGGTCTCAAACAGCCGCGTGCATGCGTTACGCTTTACGTTCAGGTGCAGCTGCATCGTCACATTATGCGCCTTGTATTCGTGCGCCAAATACACATACATTTCAAATAGAAAATTACGGAACTCGTTTTCCGGGATTGTCTTTCCCTTCAGCGCCTTTTTAAACGTCTCCGCGGCATCACAGCTTTTATCTTCCTTCGGGAAGCCCTCAATGCCGATATCGCTCACGCGGCAGCCGTTCTCGCAGAAGAAATCAAGCCGCTTTGAAAGCGCCGTTTTCAGGTCGTCGAGCGTTTCCACACTAAAACCGCACACTTCGCCGAGGTGCAAGGCGTAGTCGCGATAGTTCGCGCGGCAAATGTTCAGCGCTGCGTCCGTGCGGAACGAGGGCACCACGCGCACCGGGAAGTTCTTCTCCTTCGCAATTTCCTTGTGGTATTCCAAAGAATCTGCCGGGTCGTCCGTTGTTGCCACAAGCTCCACATGGCTTTGCAGCATCAGTTTGCGCGGGGAGAGGTGGTGCTCCTTGATATACGCGTTCGCGCGGTCAAAAATATCGTCCGCACTTTCCGCTGTCAGCGTGTCTTCAATGCCGAAAAACATCGAAAGCTCCATGTGTGACCACACATAAAGCGGGTTGCCCATCGCGGTCTCGAGGCACGCCGCCCACGCGCGGAACTTCTCGCGCGGCTCCGCGCCGCCTGTGATGAGCGCCTCCGGTACGCCGCAGGCACGCATCAAACGCCACTTGTAGTGGTCGCCGCCCAGCCAGATCTGCGCAATATCCGGGAATTCCCTGTCCTCCAAAATCTCCTTTGGCGAGAGATGGCAGTGGTAGTCGACGATCGGCAGGTCGCGCACCGCGTCATATAAATTCTTAGCAACATCGCTTTTCAAAAACAGATCGTTTCGCATCTGAATAAACTCCTTTCGGGCGGCAGAAAAAGGCAAAGTTTCCCCACCGCTGCTACTGTAAGTATAGCACGATGAATTGCAAAATAAATGATATATTGCGGCACATATATTGCAAATCGGCGCAAACTGTGCTATGATTTCTCCAAAGGAAGAGGGTGAAAAACGTGGAAACAGGTAAAAATGACGAAATGCTGCGGCAAGATTTTCAGCTTTCACACAATCGAGACCCCTATTTTCGCACCATGGAGTTTCACGCGCACGATTTTTTGGAGCTCTATTACTTTTTGGACGGCAGCGTGACGTATTATATTGAAGATCAGGTCTACGACCTTTGCCCCGGCGATCTGCTCATCATTCCCGCCGGCAAAATGCACCGCCCCGTCATCGCAAACGAACACGCTGCCTATGAGCGCATGGTGCTGTGGATCACCCCGCAGTACCTCCAAGGCATCGACAGCCCCGCGGGCGACCTGCAAAAAAATCTGCAAAAGGTGGGGGAGCACGGATACTGCGTGCCGTTTCGCGGCGATGAAACGGTGTTCGTCACGGCGCTCTTAAAAAAGCTCTTGTATATGCAGAAAAACGATACCGACCCTAAGTTCTGCGCCGGCGCCGTAGAGCTGTACCTGTGGACGATCTTCCGCTCCTACGGCGTTATCGATACCACGCACCGCAATGAAACACAGGTCATCCCGCAGGTCATTCGCTATATTACGGAGCATTTCAGCGAGCCTTTAACGCTCGAAGACATCGCCGCAGAGTTCTTCGTCAGCAAATCGTACTTAAACCGCCACTTTAAAGCATATACCAATTCCACCGTGTACGCCTACATCATGGCACTTCGGCTCACCCATGCCCGCCGTATGCTGCGCGAAGGCATCCCTGCCGTAGAAGCCGGCCGCGAGTGCGGCTTTTCCGATTATTCCACATTCTACAAAGCCTTCAAAACCCAAACCGGCCTTTCACCCCAGCAGTTTAAAAGCCGGGCTTGATTTTGGAAAAATGCGTATGCTTCACGCGCTTTCGCAGCCGCAGACAGAACATAGGAAGAGCGGCTGACGTTTTCTTAAAATTTCCTGACAAGCATTTACAACCGAAATCGAATTTGTTATAATAAAAACAATAAAAATTGATGCGCGGCGAAACGGCGGCGGCATGTCGACTGCGGGTATCTGCGCGAAAGGACGGTAGAAATTTATGGCTTTTTGTGAAAAATGCGGAGCACAGATCCCCGAAAACGGCATCTTCTGCGCAGCTTGCGGCGCACCCGTAGCGGCACAGGCGCAGCCCACCCGGATCCCGGAGCAGCCGGCAGCACAGCCGCAGGCACCCGAGCAGCAGCCCCAGCCGCCGGTTTACCCGCAGCAGCCCGTATACCAGCAGCCGGTCTATCCCCAGCAGCCTGTGTATGACCCGGCAGATCACACCGCAGAGTTCGACCCGGAGGATATCTCCCAGAATAAGGTCATCGCCATGGCAGCGTACATTCTCGGCACCGTCGGCATCATCATCGCACTGCTTGCGGCACCGCAGAGCAAATACGCGGCGTTCCATTCCCGTCAGGCGTTGAAGCTCGACATCGTCAGCACCCTGCTGCTCATCGTTTCCGCTGTGCTTGCTTTCACGTTCATCGTGCCAATCGCCGGCGCTGTCTGCATTGCAATTCTCTTCGTCGTGCGCATCATCTGCTTCTTCCAGGTATGCAGCGGCAAAGCAAAGGACGCCGCCATCATCGGCAAGCTGCCGTTCTTAAAGTAAGAGAACAAGCTGACGGCAACCTTGGTTAAAAGTTTTTGATCCAACTTTTTTCAAAGAAGTTGAAACCGAACTTCTCGTTCGGTTGTGGATTCCAAAGGAGAAACCTTTGGTCGCCATTTGCAAATGGCGAAACCCTGTTGCGTTCGCAAAAACTAGGAAGGTAGGCTAAACAGTCCGGTGGACTGTTTAGCCGTAGGAAACCCAGTTGCATGGGTTTCCTGAAAGGGCGGCTTTGTGCCGCCCTTTTTTAATACACTGCACTAGCAAACCTCACAGCACCTTTCTTTTGTCCAAAACTTTCTCCCCACCCATGCACTTTTTCCTTGCTTTTTCGCCCTAATCAGGTATAATTAAACTGAGTATGTATTGTATGAAAACCGTCGAAGCCACAACGGCCTCGACGATAAGCAGATAAAAAGGACGGAAAGAAACTATGGCTGATTTTGAGCCGCTTTTTGAACTGAAAAATCAATATAGAGAGTCCTGCCCGGTCTTGCTGCAAAGCGGCGCGCTGTACCGTGAAGAGCCCACTGCGTCCGCCGAAGCGGAAGAGACCGAAACTGCGGAAGCTACTCTCCCCGCAGAGCAGGAAGAAGCGGTTTCCCCGCGCACATTCCTGCGTCTCGCATTCCGCAATATCGACCCTCGTGCCGTGACGAGCGTTTATGTCGATATCCACATTTTCGACAAAGCCACAAACGAGCTCGCCGTCGTGCGCGACCGCCGCTATCTCGTGCCTATTTTGGGCCGCGATGCGGTCTTCGGCGCAGACGAGGAGATCGACGTTGATGACGCCGCGTACAGCTTCTCCGTCGCCATTAAGAAGGTGCAGTTCGAGGGCGAAGACGTGTTCTGGAACGGCAGTGCCTCACTGCTGTTTGAAAATCTCCCCGAACAGGCGAAAATCGCGGACGTCATGGAGGACGAAGACCTCCGCGCACAGTATCAGCGCGATTTCACCGAAATGGCAGAGAATAAAGAAGCTGCGGCGCAGTTCGTCCCGCAGGAATACAAAGACCTCTGGATGTGCGCCTGCGGTGAAGTGAACCACAAAGATGAAGAAAAATGCGCCGCCTGCGGTGCCGAGTACGGGCCCCAGCACGCACTGTTTGAAGACGAAGAAAAGCTGAAAGAAAACCTCGAAGCCTATAACAAGGCTGAAGCCGAAAAGGCCGAGGCCGCCCGCATCGCCGCAGAAAAGAAAGCGGCAGAGGAAAAAGCCGCTGCCGAAGCTGCCGCCCGCAAAGCGGCAGAGGAAAAGGCTGCCGCTGAGGAAGCTGCCCGCAAAAAGCGGCTCCACCGCAAAATTTTCCTGTCTATTTCCATTCCGCTCGCCGTCCTCATCGCCGCGTTCATCGTGGTGCTCATCGTCTACATCATCCCGCAGAACCACTATAACGATGCCGCCGCCTTGCTCGAAGCCGGCAAGTATGACGAAGCCATCACCGCGTTCACGGCGCTCGATGGATACAGCGACAGCGCCTCTCGCATCACGGAGGCAGAGTACAAAAAAGCCTGCGACTTGCTCGAAAACGAGAAATTCGCAGAAGCCATCGAAGCCTTCACCGCCCTCGGCGATTACGAAGACAGCAAAGATCGGATCACCGAGGCCGAGTACCGCCGTGCCATCAAGACGTTTGAAAGCGGTGCATACGAAGACGCGTTAAATCTCCTTGAGCCCCTCAAGGATTACAAGGATGCCGCCGAAAAAATCGAGACCTGTCACTATGAGCTCGGCATGAAGGCCCTCGAAGCGGATAACTTAAAGTCTGCCGCCGCGCATTTTAAAGAAGTCAACGCGGAGCAGAATAAAAAAATGCAGGCCGCATTCTGTGATAAAGGCATCGCGTTCTACGAAAAGGGCGACGAAGAAAAAGCGCTCACCTATTTTGAGTATGTCACCGATAAAGACCTTCTACCGAAGATTGACGCCGCCTACTACGCGCAGGCGTTAAAGCTCGTCGAAGACGGCGAGTACGACAAGGCGACCGAAATTTTCACAAAGCTCGGCGAATATGAAGACTGCCCGACGCAGCTTCTGCGCATCCACGCGCTGAAAGCGGAGCAGTATTACAACAACGCCGATTACGAAAACGCCATCGCGGAGTTCAAGGCCGCCGGCGATTACGGCGACGCCGCCTCCCGCATCACAGAAGCGACTTACCGTCTCGGCGCACAGCAGCTCGCAAACGGCGAGGTGCGCAAAGCCTACGATACGCTCTATCCCATCCGCAGCTACGACCCCGCCTATATGCTCCTCGTCTCCAATTCGCAGTTCTATATCCAGATCTACGACGTAGGCGCCGGCCCCAACCCCTTAAACGAAAACTAAAACCCAGCGCCCGCAGAGTCATCTTCTGCGGGCGCTTTTTGTATAAAAAACGACCCCGAGTTTCAAACCCTCGGGGTCGTTCCATCTTTAAATTATCAATAACCTTACTTTCCAAAGCTCCCACGCAGCAGCATGGCGGCGTGCTCGCGGCGCAGCTCCTCACACAGTGCGTAAAGACTCCACTTGTTGTTGTGCTCCGTGTGTACGGCTTTCAGCGGAATGGGCGCGATACCCGCTTTTTTGTACGCCGCAAGGAACACGTCCAGCATCTCACCCGCAAAGCCGGAGAAAATCAGCACCTCCGGCAGCTTGTAGCCTGCCGGGGCTTTCTGCACGTTCGCGTTCACTTTCTCTCCGCACAGCGCTGCAACTGCGCGGTCACGGTCGGCATTCGTCAGCCGTCTTGCCGTCAGGTGCAGCTCTCTGCACAGCGCGGAAATCTGCTTTTCCTTCGCAGCGTCTTCAACATGGTATAAAACAAGAGCCATACGTTTCTCCTTACTCTTCACACAGCGGGCGGAACAAGTCGCCGCGGCGCTTCATCATGCGGTAACGGAGGGTCATCATAATCAGCACCCCAAAGCGTGCCGCAGATTCGATCACGTTCACCGTGAAGATTGCCGTGTCGTTCGCGCCGAGCGCCGTGTAGACCGAAACGCCGAAGAACGGCAGAAGCGAGTTACTCAGCGTCACAAACAGCGTGTAAATGCTGATGATAAGCGCGCGGTTCTTTTTCGGTGTCGCCTGCAAAAGTAGCTGTACCACGCACATGTTCGTCGCACCCTGCGGAATGTTGCCGATGAGCGCCAGAATCATAAAATACGGCATACGCGCGCTTTGCGGCAGCAACGTCATAGAAGCCACCGTAATGGGGCAGAGCAGCAAGCCAGCGCATACAAAAATGATTGTAAAATGCTCGGATTTGCGGCGGCACAGTTTCGAGAAAAAGCCGATGAAGATCATCTGGCAAATGGAGCACAAAGCCTGAAAAAAGCTCAGCTGCGCTTCGTTCATGCCGGCATATTTTGTCTCCGCTATGTACCAAAGGCTCCAGTCCAGGTGCCACGAAAGGTAAAACAGCATGATGCAGATGAAAAAGCCGCGGAACGGCTTGCTGTGTACCATCTGGTTCAAAGCTTCCGGGAACATTTTCAGTCCCATCTCCTGCTTTTCTTCCGCTTTGCGCGGCGGACAGGGGATGCGGTGCAGCACAAGCGCCTGCAAAAGCATGCATACGCCTGCAATATAAAAGAAAATGCGCAGCACAATGAGCTTTCCATCGGTGTCCGGCATCAGCGTCATGACATTGCCGCACAAAAGCGGCACCACAATGCCCACAAAGAACAGACACCGGCTGCGGAACGTGAACACGCTGTTGCGCAGGCCCGGCTCCACCGCGTCACCGAAGAATGTCTGCCACTGCGCGTTATACAGCGCAATGCCGCCCACCGTCATGCCGAGAAACACAAAAAATGCCGTCATGCGGTGCTCGCCGAACAGCGGCACAGAGCCGTAAGCAAAATACGCCGCGCTCAAAAACAGCGCCAGTACGAACGGCACCGTGCGGCTCGTCTTCGTACGGTTCGCAAGGAATCCCACCGGAATCATACAGATGCCCGCCACCATGTTCGGCACCATCTGCACAAGGCCGATCTGCGTGTCCGTCGCGCCAAGATTTGTCGCATACAAATTGTTCGCCAGCGTGTAAAGTGAAACGGCATACTGCAATAAAAAGCCCTCAATGCCGAAAAGGCACAGCATGCGCAGTTTCGGATCAGACTGCAGCGATTTGACCGGATGAAATGTAAATTTACCCATAGATGTTCTCCTCTGAGAAAAATAAGCGGCGCACCGAATACACGCGCCCTATCCATTATAAACGAAAACCGGGCAAAGACAAGCCTTACCCGGAATTTTCATCGTTTTATTTTTTGTAAACGCATTTGCCGCCCAAATACGTCGCCTCGGCTTCAATACGGTGCAGCGTGTTGGCGTCCGCCTTGAACGGATCTTCGGAAAGCACCACAAAGTCCGCAAGCTGTCCGTTTGCAATCTCGCCCTTTTTGCCTTCCTCAAATGATGCTACCGCGCCGCTTTTTGTAAACGAGTCGATGGCCTCCCGTACCGTCAGCGCTTCCTCCGGGCGATACGGTGCGTCCGTTGAGCCAATGCTTCGCCGCGTCACCGCGCACTCCATGCCGCGCATCACGTTCGGCTCCTCTACCGGCGCGTCCGAGCCGTTCGAGAACGGAATGTGCGCGTTCAGAAGCGTCTTAGCCGGGTAACTCGTGCCCGCCAATTCATCGCCCACACGCTCGCGCACAATGTGCGTGTCGTAGTCGAGGAAGATCGACTGCAAATTCACGCGCAGCTTTAATTTCTTCATGCGCTCAATCTGGTCACGCCGCACAATCTGGCAGTGCACGATGCCATGTCGGTGGTCGTCGCGCGGGTGCTCATGAAGCGCCTTTTCGTAAGCGTCCAATACGTTGTCGAGCGCCCCGTCGCCGATGGCGTGTACCGCAACGGAAAGTCCCTTTTCGTTCGCAAGAGAGATAAGCCCGTTCAATTCCGCATTCGTGTATAGCGGAATGCCGCGTGCGTTCTCATCGTCCGCATACGGGCGGCTTAAACACGCTGTGCGTGCGCCGAGCGAGCCGTCCGAGATGATCTTCAGCGGTCCCGCGCGGAACATATCGTCTTCAAAATACGCATCGCCGCTTTCTATATAAGCAGAAAGCGCCTCTACGTTCGTAAACTGTGCCTGCTCATTCACGCGCACCGTCATCAGCCCCGGCGTTCTCAAAAGCTTCTGCACCGTCTTGTACGGCACACCGGGGAACGTCTCGTAGTCGTCGCTTTGGCAAGAGGTGATGCCGTAACGGTTCAGCCGCTTGCAGGAGGCGCGCAGCATTGCACACAGCTGCGCCTCCTCCGGCTCCGGAATGCCCGCGTACACCACCGCTACGGCGTTTTCAAAAAATTGCCCGTTCGGCTCGCCGTTTTCATCTAAAGCAAAGCTGCCGCCCGCCACCTGCGGCGTGTCCTTCGTAATGCCCAACACTTCCAGCGCCTTCGAGTTCACTACGCAGATGTGTCCGCACGCCCGCGTAATGCAGATCGGGTGTTCGGTAGAGACAGAATCCAAATCCCACCGTGTCGGAAAGCGGCGCTCGTCTGCAAAATAATCATGGTTAAAGCCGCGCCCCTGCACCCATGTGCCGGGTGTTACGCCCGTTTCCTTTATATAGGTGCGCAGACAGTCGAGCATCTCCTTTAAAGACGTCGTGTGCGCGCCGAGGTTCGCCATTGTCAGTACATTGCCGAGGTTCAGCACATGCATGTGTGAGTCATTAAACCCCGCGCAGACGAATTTTCCGTCTAAATCGACTACTTCATCTGCCGTGGCTTTATCCGTTTCGCCCACAAAGCAGAATTTCCCGTTTTCCACCGCAAAATCCGTCACAAAGCCGTTTCCCGTGTAAACCGTGCCGTTTTTATAAACCGTCCGCATATTGTCTCCCCGTTTCCATCTGTTTTCTCCAGTATAAAGCAAGGGGAAAGCCCCTGTCAAGCTGAAGAAGCCTGACTTTTCCCGCGCGCCGTTCCATCTTGTCTTTATTCGTAAAGAGAAAAATAGCGCACGGCATAATGAAATTCCATACGGCTTACTAAAATATCAAAAGTGAAATAGTAGATATGTCAATATAACATTTTACAATTCGATTTAATGTGCGTATAATACAGATGCTTCCAAATACAGTTTACAAAAAAGTAACAGGATATTTGGTCAATGTCAACAAAAACGTGTGTTCTTGTGACCGTGTCTTGTTGCTGCTGTTCACAGCGGCGAAAGATGCGGTCGTGTGCCCTTTTGGGGCGCAGCGCTGAAGGGGGAATTTTTTGCCCGGTGATATTGAAATGGAAGGTAAAATTTTGAGAAAGAAAGGGAAAAACAATGAAAGCAAAGAAAACAAAGCTGGCTTTGTGGATCTGTGCTATTGTGGTGCTGCTCGTCGCAAGCATTCTGGTTCCTTCGGTGCAGAAGACCGAAACGATTCAGGTGACCATGCGTGACGCGGTTCTGCATGAGACGAACAAAATCAGCCTCTTCGGCATCAAAGATGTCAACCCGGCGCTGATCTCCGCCATGGTGGTCTCGGGCATCTTGCTGGTGTTTGCGGTCATCGTGCGCATTTTCGTCATTCCGCGCTTTAAGATGGTGCCCGGAAAGTTCCAGATGCTCCTTGAGCAGGCGGTAGACCTGTTCGACGGCATGGCTAAGTCCAACAGCCCGGGGCGCAGCGGCTTCCTCGGTGCGTACATCTTCACGGCCGGCGCGTACATTTTCATCGGCACGCTCTTTGAGCTCTTCGGCATCCAGGCCATCACAACGGAGGGCACGCCCATCACGCTTCCGGCGCCGCTTTCGGATGTCAACGCCGCCATCGCCATGGGCTGCTTCTCGTACCTCGTCATTTTGGGCGGCGGCATCGCGTATAACGGCTTTAAAGGCGTGGGCAGCACTTTAAAGGAGTTCTCGCTGCCGATTTCCATGAGCTTCCGTCTGTTCGGCGCGCTTTTAAGCGGCTTGCTCGTTACGGAGCTTGTGTATTATTATGTGAATCTGAGCTTTGTGCTGCCGGTCATCGTGGGCGTTATGTTCACGCTGCTGCACGCGCTCATTCAGGCATATGTTTTGACGATGCTCGTCGCGCTCTATTTCGGCGAGGTTTCCGAGAAGCAGGAACCGAAAAAGAAAAAAGTAAAAGCAGAAGCTGAAAATTAACCTACGGAGGGAAAATATCATGAACGCAAAACAGAGAAAGTTAAAGAAGCTCGCCATCATTCTGCTGGCTGTCATCGCCATCCTCGCCATCTCCATCCCGGTATTCGCCGCAACGGGTGATGCCGCTACCACCGCTGCAACGGCTGAGACCGCAGCAGAAGCTGCCGCATCCACCTCTACAAGCGCGACCGGCATGAAGGCTGTCGCTTCCGCTATCGCCGTAGGCCTTGCAGCCGCAGGCGGCGCCGTTGCAATGGGTCTCTCCGCAGGTAAGGCTGTTGAGAGCATCGCCCGTCAGCCGGAGGCTGAAAGCAAGATCCGTACCACCCTCATGCTCGGCCTCGTCTTTATCGAGACGGCTATCATTTATGCCTTGCTCGTTGTTATCCTCATCATCTTCGTCCTGTAAAGGAGAGTGCAGATCGTGAACATCCCACTGAATATTGATTGGCAGCAGATTTTGCTGCATGTACTGAATTTCGTCATTTTGTTCGGCGGCCTGTATTTCCTTTTGTACAAGCCGGTCAAGAACTTCATGGCAAAGCGCGAAGCGCATTATGCCGAAATGGCACAGAAGGCCCAAAGTGAACTCGATTCCGCCGAAAAGATCAAGGCGGATTATCAGGAGCAGCTCAAGTCCGTTGAGGGCGAGATCAGCGCAAAGAGAACCGAAGCGCAGAAAGAGCTCGACCGCAGCGTACAGCAGCAGCTTTCCGATGCCCATGCACAGGCGGATAAGATCGTCGCCGATGCGCAGAAGGATGCCGCCCGTGTACATGATAAGATGATCGCAGACGCACAGAAGGAGCTTACCGAGCTCGCTATGGAAGCGACCAAGAAGCTTGTTTATAAAGATGGCGATCCGTATGACGCGTTCCTCGATCAGGCAGAGAGGGGAGAGCCGAATGCGTAATGCAGATGAAAAGGCTGTAGCCGTTCTCCGCGGCAGCCGCCGCCCGGATGCCGAACAGGAAAAGCGCTTTGCGGAATTCCTGCTGCGTACCTATGGCTGTGAGATTCCGCTCACCTTTGAAGAAGATAAAATGCTGAACGGCTTCACACTTACCGTCGGCACCGATGTGTACGATTGGAGCCTCAAAAGCCGTCTGCGCCAGTTTGAAGAAAAGCTAAAGGCGTTAAAGTCCGGCAGCGATTCCGTCATTCCGCTGATGAAGGAAGCCGTTGAAGATTTTACCCCGTCCGCAGAAGCGGAAGAGACCGGTACGGTTCTCACCGTTGGCGATGAGATCGCCGTTGTCAGTGGCCTTGAGCATGCCGCCTACGGCGAGATTCTCCTGTTCTCCTCCGGCGTTAAGGGCATGGTGCAGGACCTGCGCCGCAATGAGATCGGCTGCGTCCTCTTTGGCGACGATGCCGAGATCACCGAGGGCAGCCTTGTGCGCAGAAGCGGCAAGACCGCCGGTATCCCGGTCGGCGACGGCTTCCTCGGCCGTGTTGTCGATGCACTCGGTACGCCGATCGACGGCAAGGGTGACATCAGCGCCGAGGGCTACCGCCCCATCGAGTGCCCCGCACCGGGCATCATCGACCGCCAGCCGGTCAACGCGCCTATGGAAACCGGCCTTCTCGCCATCGATTCCATGTTCCCGATTGGCCGCGGCCAGCGTGAGCTCATCATCGGCGACCGCCAGACCGGTAAAACCGCCGTCGCGCTCGATACCATTTTGAACCAGAAGGGTAAGAACGTCGTTTGCATCTATGTCGCCATCGGTCAGAAGTCCAGCTCCGTTGCACAGCTTGTGGAGACCTTAAAGCGCCGCGGCGCCATGGATTACACCATCGTCGTCAACGCATCTGCCAGTGACCCGGCTTCCTTGCAATACATCGCACCGTATGCCGGCTGCGCACTCGGCGAGCACTTCATGTATCAGGGCAGAGATGTCCTCATCGTGTACGATGACCTTTCAAAGCACGCCATTGCGTACCGTGCACTGAGCCTGCTTTTGGAGCGTTCCCCGGGCCGTGAAGCGTATCCGGGTGACGTTTTCTACCTGCATTCCCGTTTGTTGGAGCGTTCCGCGCATCTTTCCGATGCACTCGGCGGCGGCAGCATGACGGCATTGCCGATTGTTGAAACGCAGGCGGGCGACGTTTCCGCTTACATCCCGACGAACATTATTTCCATCACAGACGGTCAGATCTTCCTTGAGAGCGATCTGTTCTTCTCCGGCCAGCGCCCGGCTGTCAACGTCGGTCTTTCGGTTTCCCGTGTCGGCGGCGACGCCCAGACAAAGGCCATGAAAAAGGCAGCGGGCGGCATCCGTCTGGACCTTGCCCAGTACCGCGAAATGGAAGTCTTCACCCAGTTCTCCAGCGACCTCGACGAGACCACAAAGCGTCAGCTCACCTACGGTCAGAGCCTTATGCGTCTGCTGCGTCAGCCGCAGTACCATCCGATGAGCCAGCACGATCAGGTCATCACGCTCGTCTCCGCCCTGCACCACGTCATGCAGGACGTCCCGCTTGACGATATGGGGCGTTTCCACACGGAGCTCATCAAGTACGCCGAGAAGAATATGAGCGATGTCTGCCGCCGTGTCGATACCACCGGTCAGCTTTCCGACCCCGACCGCGAAGAGATTTTGAAAGTCGCGAAGGAATTCCTCGAAAAGTACAAGGCGGAAAACCCGCAGAACGCGTAAGCGCTCGGAAAGGCGGTTTTCGCTATGGCTAATACGAAAGAGATTAAAACCAGAATCGAAAGCGTTAAGGATACGCGTAAAATCACGAACGCCATGTACCTTATCGCTTCCACAAAGCTGCGCAAAGCACGCAACGATCTGGACCGCACGCGCCCGTATTTCGAGGCGCTGCGCACGGAGATCAAGCGTATCTTCCGTACCCAGAACGACGTGGACAGCCGCTATTTCTATCCTCCCGAGGGCGAGCCGCCGCTGGAGGGCACCTACGCGTGCCTCGTCATCACGGCGGATAAGGGCCTCGCGGGCGCATACAACCAGAACGTCATCAAGGAAGCCATGCACATGCTCGATGAGCATCCCGACACGAAGCTCTACGTTGTAGGCGAATATGGCCGCCACTTCTTTACGCAGCACAATATCCCCATGGAGCACAGCTTCCTCTATACGGCACAGAACCCCACCATGCAGCGCGCGAGAGAAATTTGCGACATCCTGCTCGAGGGCTATGACCGCGGGGATTTTAAGAAGATTTTTGTCATTTATACCGATATGGAGAACAGCCTCACATCCGCTGCACACTGCACGCGTCTGCTGCCGTTCCACCGCGCCTACTTCCAGACGGATACGGTGGAAAAAGCGGTCACCACGCCGTTCGAGTTCGTGCCCTCCGTGCAGGCAGTTCTCAACAACATCATGCAAAGCTACGTTTCGGGCTTCATTTACAGCGCCCTCATCGATAGCTTCTGCAGCGAGCAGAATGCCCGCATGACGGCGATGGATTCCGCCAACAGCAACGCGGAAAAGCTCCTCGCAGAGCTTTCCCTGCAATATAACCGCGTGCGTCAGGCCGCCATCACGCAGGAGATCACAGAGGTCTCCGCCGGTGCGAAGGCACAGCGTCAAAAACACAGGAAGGAAGCGTGAACAACGTGAATACAGGTATGATCGTACAGATCTCCGGCCCGGTTATCGACGTACAGTTCGAGTCCGGAGTTCTGCCGAAAATCAGAGAAGCCCTTTCGCTTACCGTGGACGGACGGCGGTATGTGATGGAGGTTGCCCAGCATGTGGGTGACAACACGGTCCGCTGCGTCATGCTTTCCGGCAGTGAGGGCCTTTCCCGCGGTATGCAGGTTGAGGCTCCGGGCAAAACCATCGAAGTGCCGGTGGGCGAAAACACGCTCGGCCGCATGTTCAACGTGCTCGGCGATCCCATCGACGGCGGCGAAGCCGTTCCCGCAACCGAGCCGCACAAAAGCATTTACAGAAAAGCTCCGTCGTTTGACGAGCAGAACCCGGCCGTCGAGATCCTCGAGACCGGCATCAAGGTCATCGATCTTCTGGAGCCGTACCCGAAGGGCGGCAAAATCGGTCTGTTCGGCGGCGCAGGCGTCGGCAAGACCGTCCTTATCCAGGAGCTCATCCACAACGTCGCCATGGAGCACGGCGGTTACTCCGTGTTTACCGGCGTCGGCGAGCGCAGCCGTGAGGGCAACGACCTCTGGCGTGAAATGCGTGAAAGCGGCGTCGGCGATAAAACGGCGCTCGTCTTCGGCCAGATGAACGAGTCCCCGGGCGTGCGTATGCGTGTCGCCCTCTCCGGCCTCACCATGGCAGAGCATTTCCGTGACGAAGAGCACAAGGACGTCCTGCTCTTCATCGATAACATCTTCCGTTTCGTGCAGGCCGGCAGTGAGGTTTCCACGCTTCTCGGCCGTATGCCTTCCGCCGTCGGTTATCAGCCGACCCTCGCAAACGAAATGGGCGAGCTGCAGGAGCGCATCACCTCCACAAAAGACGGCTCCGTCACCTCGGTTCAGGCCGTTTACGTGCCTGCCGATGACCTTACCGACCCGGCCCCGGCCACAACGTTCGCTCACCTCGACGCCACGACCGTTTTAAGCCGTAAGATCGCCGAGCAGGGCATTTACCCCGCTGTCGATCCGCTGGAGTCCACCTCCCGCATCCTCGAAGCCGATGTTGTCGGCGAGGAGCACTACCGCATCGCGCGTGAAGTGCAGGAGACCCTCCAGAAGTACAGCGAGCTGCAGGACATCATCGCCATCCTCGGTATGGATGAATTAAGCGACGAAGACCAGCTCACCGTGCAGCGCGCCAGAAAGATCCAGCGTTTCCTCTCGCAGCCGATGCACGTCGCAGAAAAGTTCTCCAGCGTGCCGGGCGTTTACGTCCCGCTCAAAGAGACGCTGCGCGGCTTCAAGGCCATCGTAGACGGCGAAATGGATCAGTACCCCGAGGCGGCGTTCTATAACGTCGGCACCTTGGAGGATGTCATCGCGAAAGCGAAGCAGTTAGAGGCGGAGGCGATCTGATGCGTACATTTCAGATGCACCTGCTTGAAGCCGATAAGGTCTTTTTCGAGGGCGAGTGCGAGTCGCTTGCTGTGCCCACAACGGTCGGCCAGTACGGCATTCTGGCGGGTCACAGCAATATGATCTCCGCCGTCGTGCCGGGCGTGCTCTCTTACCGCGCACCGGGTAAGGAGTGGCGCACCGCTGCCGTTTCCGAGGGCATGGTGAAGGTCGAGGGCAACGATGTCCTCGTGCTTGTAGACTCCGCCGAGTACCCGGAAGAGATCGATGCCAAACGTGCACAGCGCGCCGCCGATGAGGCGAAGGAGGCCATCCTCCAAAAGCGCAGCGTGCGCGAATACCGCACCGCGCAGGCGAACCTTGCCCGCGCCATCAACCGCCTGCGCGTCAAGAAAAACGCGAGATAAGGCGGCAAAACCACACCGAATTTCCAAATATGCAAAAAGCGTTCCGAGCATTCGGGGCGCTTTTTGCATATTTCACACAAAGGGTTTGCTTTTTTCATGAACTTTCGAAATTTCGCAAAAACTGCGGTACAAAACGGCGGAATGTGCTATAATGAACGCGAATACCGGTGGAAAAGTACGCCGGAAAGTTGTATTGAAATTCAGTTTAAAGGAGTCAAAAGCATGATTAAAGTCGGTTTTATCGATTACTATTTAGACGAGTGGCACGCCAATAACTACGTTCACATGCTGCACGATTACTCAAACGGCGAGGTAGAAGCCGTGTACGCCTGGGCTGAAATCGACAGCCCCGAGGGCGGCCTCACAACGGACGCATGGTGCGAAAAATACGGTCTCACCCGCATGATGACGCAGGAGGAGCTCATCGAAAAGAGTGACGTTCTGCTCGTGCTCGCCCCGCGCGACCCGAAAAAGCACGAAGAACTCGCAAACCTCGCGCTGCGCTCCGGCAAGCGCTGCTATGTGGATAAAACCTTCGCGCCGGATCACTTCGCTGCAAAGCGTATGCTCGATCTTGCCGAGCAGAGCGGCACGCCGTGCTGGTCGTCTTCCGCGCTGCGTTTTGCGGAGGAGTATCAGGCAGCGGATAAAACGAACATCAAGGGCGTCAATGCATGGGGTCCGAACGGTTTTGAGGATTACGCCATCCACCAGCTGGAGCCGATCTTCATGATGATGCAGGCTCCCGCGACAGAAGTCATGCACCTGACAAACGACGAGGTGTACACCGGCGTTCTGCGCTTTGCGGACGGCCGCACCGCAACGCTTTCCGGCTACGCAAAGGGCTCGCCGTTCATGATGAACATTGCGCGCTCCACGGAAAATTCCGTACTGGAAATTCGCTCCGATTACTTCCGCCACTTCATTGAGGCGCTCGTCGAGTTCTTCAAAAACGGCACCATCCCTGCCCCGCACAGCGAGACGCTCTCCATCATCAGCGCCTGGGGCGCCCTTATGGAAGCCGAAAAGACCCCCGGCATCTGGGTCAAAGTCCCAAAGGACTGAGTTTGTCGCTGCAAAAACCGTCACAACGCACGCGTCGTTGACCGCAAAAGGCTTCTTCCAAAAGCGCGACTATGCGGCCATTAAAGAACAGCAAGTAGAGCGTTACGGCGTCTGGCTCACGAATTTTGTTATGATAAAAACGATATAAAAAAGATAGTCTTTCTAAGCAAAACAAACGCTTTGGAAGACTATCTTTTTCTATGCGTGCAAAAATGTACGTTTATTTCTTCGGTTTCGGCGCGGCGGGGTCGGTGAGTTCGGGGAGCGCGCCGCCGGAGACCGCCCAGAAATATAAACTCGCGATGCTGCAATACGGCGAAAAACGTTTGCGGTACCGCTCGAACCGTGCGCGGTCGATCTCCTTGTGGCGGTAGACCATGCGCATGCCGCGCAAAATGGCGAGGTCGCCGTAGCTGAACACATTCGGGCGCTGCAGGCAGAATAAAAGCAGCATTTCCGCTGTCCACACGCCGATGCCCTTGAGCGCGCTGAGCTCGAGGATGACCTCTTCATCCGGCTTTTCGCCGATGCTGATTAAATCAAATTCGCCCGTGTGCACCTTTTTCGCGAAGTCCGTGATGTATTCCGCCTTGCGGAACGAAATGCCGAGCGACTGCAAATTTGCTTCGCCATAGCCCAAAACGTGTTCGGCATCGACCGTGCCGATGGCGTTCTGCACGCGCGCCCAAACGGTTGCCTGCGCCTTTGTGGAAATCTGTTGCCCCACGATGTGGTGTACCACGGCGGAAAAAAGGTCATCGTCCACGGCGCGCTCAATGTGCCCCACGCGGTCGATGACCGCCGAGAGCTTCTTGTCCTTTTTCCGTAAATAAGCAAGCTCTTTTTCGCCGTACGGAAAGTACTTTACGTCATCCATCAATCGATCTCTCCCGGAGTGCGCGATTTGATCATCGCTTCCAGCTTTTGCAGCTCGGTAATCTCTTGCGGGGTCAGCTTTTCCGGGTAGCCGGTCTCGAGCTTTTCGAGCATGGAGCGCATTTTGTAGGCTTCGGCGGGCTGACGCAGAATTTCGCGCTCGCTTTTAATCTGTTCCCGCGCGGCGACTTCGTCGATGATCTGCTGCATGTAGCGGTATAAGTTGCTCCGTTCTGTATAATCGGCGGGCGCGTAGAAATTTAATCGGTTGTCATTATACAGTTTGTATACTTTGGCGCGGTTATTTTTCTCCGGGTCGTATACGCCGACGGAGTAGCCGCCTTTGCTTTTCACGAGCCGCATGCACGGAATGTCCGTGGCGCTGTCGCCGATATAGACGATGTTCTCATACGGAATGCGCAGGTTTTCCTCGGGCATGCTGTCGTTTACGCGCTCGTCGTACTCCTCCAAAAAGCCTTTTGCAATGCGGAAAATGAACTGCGTCTTGTTCGTGTAATTGATGGCCTGCGCGGGCCACTCCGCTACGCCGTCCGTGGTGTAGAGGTAGGAGGAGGCATAAATGCGTTTGAAATTCTTCGCGATGGCGCTGCCCTCGATGATTTCTTTAAGACCCGAAGAAATGATGTAGTGTTCAAGCTCAATGCCGCGCTGCGCAGCATACGCTGTCGTGCGCGCGAACCAATCCGTAACGCCACGGTACAGCTCCACCTGCGCACCGATGGCCCGAAAATACTCGCGTTTTAAGGATTTTCCGAGAAAGCGTGAATAGCGAACAAGCATGAACATCCACGAAAGGTTGCTTTCCATGCTGTTTTCCCGCGCGAATGCGTCCGTTTCCGCCCAGAATTTGTCTTTATCAATGCCAAAAGACGGGATGAGCGTGAACGTCTGCATGTCGTCCGGGGAAAGTGTTTTGTCAAAATCGTAGCAGATCGCCATGCGCGGCCTGTTCTCCGTCATGCTGCCGCCCCCTTTCTGTATCTCATTATAACTAAAAACGTTTGTTCTGTAAAGAGGTTTTGCGAAAGTTGTCCGCCGATGTCCTATACTGTCCTGCAATGTCCGGTTTTAACGGCAAAAGAACGCCCTCATCCGCCGCTTTTCGCAGCCGGTGAAAGCGCTTTTCGAGCTGTTCCGCCGTTTTGATGCTCGGCGCATCTTTGGCTTTATTCGCAGACTTGGGGGTATGTCACGTCCAAAAGTCAAGTGTTACGATTTGCGTTCTACCCGCGCCCTTTAGGTGGGGGGCGACCACTTGCCATTGAGCTTTTTACACACGGTTCTCTATTTCTATCCACGCCCTCCGGGTGGAGGGCGACATAATACGTCCGATTTTGCGATATCTCAGTACCATTTCTATCCACGCCCTCCGGGTGGAGGGCGACGCTCTACGATGCGTCGTAGTTCCGACTTGTCGAAATTTCTATCCACGCCCTCCGGGTGGAGGGCGACTCGTAGACGATGGCGGCGAGCATATGACGCAATTATTTCTATCCACGCCCTCCGGGTGGAGGGCGACTTTGCCTCTGCCCGTTGCAATGCGGGCGATCTTAATTTCTATCCACGCCCTCCGGGTGGAGGGCGACCGCTCTGTCACCGTCGGGCGCTGTGTGCGCACCAATTTCTATCCACGCCCTCCGGGTGGAGGGCGACCGGTTCGCACGTTTTTCTCTCCACTCTCCTTTCCTATTTCTATCCACGCCCTCCGGGTGGAGGGCGACTCTGGTTCGCGGCGCTTGCCCTTATCCGTGACGATTTCTATCCACGCCCTCCGGGTGGAGGGCGACCAAGATTTATGCTGTGCAGGACTACCACGCGCACGATTTCTATCCACGCCCTCCGGGTGGAGGGCGACCCCCTGTAAGGGGATTTATTTTTATTCGGCGATTGCAATTTCTATCCACGCCCTCCGGGTGGAGGGCGACTTGGGGCTGGGGGCACAGATGAGTTGACATTTTCAGATTTCTATCCACGCCCTCCGGGTGGAGGGCGACCGCTCTGTAACCGTTGGGCGCTGTGTGCGCGCAAATTTCTATCCACGCCCTCCGGGTGGAGGGCGACGTGGTATCCTTTGCTTGCGTTAGATGATTTTGTGGATTTCTATCCACGCCCTCCGGGTGGAGGGCGACCTTTTGCTCTATCTCTGCTCACAAAACGCGGAGATAATTTCTATCCACGCCCTCCGGGTGGAGGGCGACGGTAACCGCCGAGGTCGATGCTCGTAAACTTGCCGATTTCTATCCACGCCCTCCGGGTGGAGGGCGACGGTAACCGCCGAGGTCGATGCTCGTAAACTTGCCGATTTCTATCCACGCCCTCCGGGTGGAGGGCGACGGTAACCGCCGAGGTCGATGCT
>OLFX01000839.1_pt1 | contig 43042 bp, 48 predicted proteins | sample 1605091 | NCBI WGS metagenome assembly OLFX01 (sample SAMEA3888906, study PRJEB22519) | human gut metagenome | biome: human gut; feature: human-associated habitat; material: faeces | place: Denmark | collected 2012 | reverse complement strand
TTTTCTAAAAATTGAAATGGGCGGGAAGCCATTTTAGGGCTTTCCCGCCTTGATTGCCCATCAGCAAAGACAGGCGGGACTGTCAACGGCGGCGCATGAAATGCGCCGTTCATCTTGACCGTTGACTGCCTCGGCAGGCTTTGCTATTGAGAAAACAATAGTTATCTTACATCTTATCTTTTTTACAAACTACGCAGAGCCAGCCTTTTTTATTTTTGTGTATTTTTATGTCTGTAAAACCAGCACCCTCTAAAGATTTTTTTACTTGTTCAGAATTGTATATTTTCATTCCTTGTATAATCTTAGTCCACTTTTCTTCTTTGGAATTTTCACCATTTGATTCGTTGCAAATCATAAAAGTTCCGCTGCCTTTCAAAACTCGATATACTTGCTTAAATGCCTCATTAATATCAGGCCAAAAATATATTGTTTCAAACGCAGTAATTATATCAAAAGTTTCATTTCCGAAAGGAAGTTTCATTACATTACCTTGCAAGATTTCGCAACGCTTATTTTCTATTTCTTCCTTATTGATTTTTTGGGATTTTATTACACTAATTTCTGAATAATCAATACCAGTCACTTTGCCGTATGGAGTTTTTGCCAATAGCCTTTTTACATTTGCTCCACCGCCACACCCAATATCCAGACATATGTAATTATTTCTAATTTCTATATGCGTAAATCCCCATTCAGCCATAGATGAATGTCCCGTATTCATCATATTAACCATAATTTTGCCGCCAATCCCTTTGGGCTTACAAGTATTTTGAAAAAAAGACATACATAATGCTCCTTTCGTGGTTAGCTTTAGCTAACTGCATTATATCACATTTTCTTTTTGCGGACAACGAGAATTTTATTTTCTTTTTTTTATGATTACTTTCCCACCTGCTCAATCATCTTCTTCGCTAACTGCTGGAACAGGTCGGCAGTTTCGTTGTCCATCGGCGCAAGCTGTCCGATCTGTCCGGCAACCATCGCCGCTACATCGTCAATGGAAAGCGGGTTTTGTTTCTGCTCCGCCAGTGCGTCCTGCATGGCTTGGAACATAGCGGCGGTCACAGCTTCTCCCGGCTGTTCCCCGTTGTCAATGTCTTTCTTAATGTCCCGCAGGATAGCCAGGAACACATTTTTGATTTTTTCAATCTCCGCTTCATGTTCCCCCATCTTTTGGGCGTTCAAAAGATGTAAATCCTGCTTCGCTTCTGCCCGGTGTTCCGGGTGTTCTTTCATCAGGTCGGACAGGGAAGCCGTTGCCATCTCGATAAGCTGGTTTCGTGCCATTATCCCCTTTGCCGCCGTGTCCTGAAAATAAATCCGTATCAAATCTATCAGCTTGGGAAAATTCCTGCCTCAACGGCTGCAAATACTGCTACGCCAACAAAACCCCACAAAAGGCCCGGGAGAACTACCGGTACCACGACCCCGCCTCCCCCCTGCTGCTGGGCCACCTCCGGCCGGGGGATTCCGTCACCCAGGGCGCCCAGAAAAGTTTTCTGGCCAAGAAGGCCCTCCCCGGCCAGCTCTCCCTATGAGGGGGACGTCCCGGCCGCCGGCTGCTTTGGCCCAAACGGTCCCATACCCAAAACCCCCGGCGAGGAAGGGTTTCCTCGCCGGGGGGTCTTTCTGCCGCGGGTTCAGGCCCCGTTGAGCAGCTCCCGGATGGTCTCCATGGACAGGTCCACCGAGGCGATCTCGTCGGCGCAGCGCTTGAGTTCCTCCCGGACCAGGTGTTCATGGGGCACCCGCCGCTTGTACTTGATCTGGTGCTCCAAGCTGGCCCAGCAGTCGATGGCGATGGTGCGCAGCTGGACCTCCACCGTCATCCCCTTCCCCGGGCCGTCCAGAATGCCCAGGATCAGGTGGTAACTGCGGTAGCCGTTTTCCTTGGGGCGGGAGATGTAATCCTTGGTCTGGAGGACGGCAAACTCCGGCCGCTCCTCCAAATACTGGGCCATCTGGTACACATCGTCCTGGAAGGCGCAGATCACCCGCACCCCCACCGCGTCTCGGATCCGGGTCAGGGCCGCCTGGGCCGTGGCCGGCAGGCCCCGCTGCCGCAGCTTCCGGCAGGCACTCTCCGGCGATTTGATCCGAGAGGTGGTGTAGAGCACCGCTCCAGGCCGCCGGGGACGTCTCTGTCCAGCCCGGATAGCCTGAAGCACTTGGTTTCTGGCTTGGTCCATGGTTTTCCAGTCGGTGCCATAGAATTCTTTCGCGGTCATGGGTTTGACTCCTTTCACAGGGGACCCGGTTTCCCGGGCCCATTGCAGCACAGGACGGTTGGCTCCCTCTGCCCCAGGATGGGATGGGGTGCATGGGGTTACCCCGCAGGCAGCACCACGGTCATCACCAGTTGGTCCCCCCGGGCGGCGGCGGAGATCTTCCCTTTGTGGCTCTGTACCACCGCCTTGGCGATGGACAGGCCGATGCCATAGCCCCCCTGCTCGGAACTGCGGGCCTTGTCCCCCCGGTAGAACCGGTCGAACATGTTCTCCAACAGCTCCTTGCTGAGGGTTTGGGCGGTGTTGGCCACGGTGAGGAGGAGAGACTTCCCCTGCCGGGCCAGGGTTACCGTAATCTCGCCCCCCGGCGGGGAATACTTCAGGGCGTTGTCCAGCAGGATGGACACCAGCTGTCCCAGGCTCTTCTCCTCCCCCACCAGGGTGAGGGTGGGCTGGATGCGCAGGGAGAAGGTTTTTCCCTGGCTCTTGGCTACGGCCTGGAAGGACTGGGCGGTTTCCGCCACCAGGTCCGAGAAGGGCAGGGGGAGGAAGGCGGTCTGCCGCTGGGGCTTCTCCATCCGGGAGAGGTAGATGAGGTCGTTGGTGAGGGTGGACAGCCGCCGGACCTGGTGCTGGATGTCATCGATCCACTCATTGCCCTCCCCGGTCTCCAGGGTCAGCACATCGGTGTCCGCCTGGATGATGGCGATGGGGGTTTTCAGCTCGTGGCCGGCGTCGGTGATGAACCGCTTCTGCTTTTCATAGCTCTCCAGAATGGGGCGGATGATCCGCCGGGAGAGGAGGAGCAACAGGAGAAACACTGCCAGCAGCCCCACCGCCGACACCCAAAGCCCTGTAAACAGCGTGGATCGGAAGGTGAACAGGTAGCCGCTGTAGTCTAGGAAAATGACCCGGGTCTGGTCCCCCTCCTGGGCGGTCAAATACCGGTAGTCCTGGAGAAACCCCCGGGTATGCCCCTGGGCCCGCACCTGTTGGGCATAGGCCTCCGCCGTCTCCTGGTCCACAGCGGCAATCTGCCCCAAGTCGGTGGTGGCCACGTTGCCGCTCTCGTCCAGAAGGACGGAGAAGTAACGGATCTCATACCCCAGCTCCGGGGAGCGGCGGCGGGGGCCCTCCTCCTCCCAGTTGAAATCCGCCGGCAGGGTAGGAAAGGTCCCCTCCCCCTCGGCCAGCAGGTCCAAAATACGGTCCGCGTCGGAGACAATCCCCCGGTAACTGCCCAGGAGAATGACCCCCAGAATCACCGTGAGCACCACCAGCAGGGAGAGCATGGCCGCCGCCACCAGCCGGGTGCGGAGGGTCCGGATCATGAAATCTCCTCCAGGGAATAGCCGACGTTCCGCCGGGCCTTGATCTGCACATTGCTGTGGAGGGCCGCCAGCTTTTTCCGCAGGTAGGAGATGTACACCCACACCACGTTGATCTCCGCCTCGTTGTCATATCCCCAGATCTTTTCCAGGAACCGTTCGGTGGAGATCAGGTTCCGGGGGTTGCACATGAGCAGTTCCAGCATCTGAAACTCCTTGTTGGCCAGCCGAAGGCTCCCTGACGGGGTGGACAGTTCAAAGGTGGCCCGGTCCAGCGTAACATTCCCCACGTGGAGTTGGGAGGTGGTCTGGGCCGTCTGCTCCCGGGTCATGGCCCGGATCCGGGCCAACAGCTCCTGGCTGGCGAAGGGCTTGGTGAGGTAGTCGTTGGCCCCGCTGTCCAGGCCCAGCACCTTGTCGTCCACCTCCGCCTTGGCAGTGAGGAGAAGGACCGGCAGCCGGCTCCCCCGCCCCCGCAGCTGGCGGAGGACCTCGATCCCATCCACCTTGGGCATCATAATGTCCAGGATGGCCCCATCGTAGTTGCCGGAACTGAGGTAGGCCAAAGCCTCCTCCCCGTCGTACACCGAATCCACCTCATAGTTGCTCTTCCGCAGCAGCACCGTCACTGCCCGGGAGAGGGACTTCTCATCTTCCGCTAACAGCAGCCGCATGCCATCGCCTCCTCTTGGATCCCCGGCGGGTGCCCCGCCGGAATTTTCTTTAGGATAGCAAGGCTTCTTTAATTGTACTTAAAGATTTTGCGAACAAACTGCGAAGATTTTCCAGCCAGGCCCCCCCGCAAAACGGCCCGGGAACCCATGGGTTCCCGGGCCGTTCTGCCTAGGTACGGACTGTTTACGCAGGTTGGGAAAGCGTTACCCCTCCCTTCGCTGGAAGGCCGCCTTCGCAAACTGGATGAACCGCTCGGCCGCTGCGCCAAAGGGCTGCTTCCGCTTCCAGGCCAGGACACAGGTGGCCGTCAAAGGCGGCTGCAGAGGGCGGAAGGTGAGGCAGGCTGGGTCCCAGAAGGACACCGACCCGCGAATGATCAGGGCGCAGGCCAGTTTCTGATGCACCAGCACAGAACTGGTGGAGGGCAGGTTGGCGGTAAACAGGATGTCCTGCCGGTCAAAGGTCTCCCCAAACCAACTGGCCAGTTCACTCTGGACCATAGCCCGGTTGGGCAGGATCAGAGGGGTCCCCAGCAGATCCCCCGGGGTGACCCGCGTCAGCTGGGCCAGGGGCGACTCGGGATGCATGGCCACCACCCATTGCTCCGGCTGGGGGAAGCGGAGGTAGTCATACTTCTCCATGTTCACCGGCTCCAGCAGCAGCCCCAGGTCGGTTAGGCCACGGTCCATCCGGTCCTGAATGTGGTCCGCCGTAGCGGTGTAAAGGTCAAAGGTCACCGCCGGGTACTGGGCGTGGAAGGCCCGGAACAGCGCCGGCAGCTGCTGCACCGCAGCCAGGTCCCCACAGCCCACCGACACCACCCCTGCCACCATGGCATCCTGGGCGACCAGCTCCGTTTCCGTCTTGTCCACCAGCTCCAGGATCTCCTCTGCACGCCGGCGCAGCAGCAGGCCCTCGCTGGTCAGCGCCAACTTCCGCGCCCCCCGGGCAAAGAGTTTCACCCCCAGTTCCTCCTCCATCTGGGCAATCTGGCGGCTTAAGGTGGGCTGGGTGATGTGGAGCTTCTCCGCCGCCTTGGTCATGCTCCCCTCCTGCACCACCGTCAAAAAATACCGTAAAATGCGAAGTTCCATCGCCATCCCTCCCTACCGGCGGTCTTTTCCCCATCATACCACACCCACCCCGCGGGGGCAACGTGCTGGGCCCGCTCTCCGCCCCCCACCGGGGCGGCCCTGGAAAGACCTTGCCAGTGTCTGCCGTGGTGTAGTATAATGAGGGAACTTGTCCGGCTCTGCCGGTGATTTTATTGGCTACGAGGTGACCGCCATGCCCACCCCTCCCTCTCCCACACCCCAGCTGCCCTTGAAGAAAGGCATCTCCCTGCGGTGGCTGCCCATCGGGTTCATCCTCCTACAGAGCCTCCTCTACGGGTTTGGGGACCCCATCTCCAAATCCGCCTATGAGGTGCTGCCGGTCTACTCCCTGCTCACCGCCCGGTATGGCATTGCCCTGGTCTTTCTCCTGCTGCTCTTTGGCCGGCGGATCTTCCAGGGGCTCCGGGCCTGCTCCCCCAAAGATTGGCTGCTGCCCAGCCTGTGTATGGGCGGGGCCTATGTGGCCAACAACATTGCCTTGGAGCTCACCGCCGCCACTTCGGTGGCCTTTCTCCGTTCCCTGTCCACGGTGATGACCCCCCTGTTGGCCCTGGCCGTCTACCGGCGCAGGATGGGGAAGCAGCACATCCCCGTCCAGCTGGTGGTGATTCTGGGCCTCTACCTCCTCTGCGGCCAGGGGGGCCTGTCTGGCTTTGGGTGGGGGGAACTGTTCTCCCTCCTCTCCGCCCTGCTGCTGGCGGGGTCTTTGATCTTTGGGGAGAAGGCCCTGAACCGGGTGGATCCCCTCACCCTCACCGCCCTGCAGACCGCCGCCTCCCTGGGGATGGCAGCCCTTTGCGCCCTGTTTCTGGACGGCGGGGTCCACCTGGCGGCGGCCACCCCCACCATCTGGGCCACCATCTTCTACCTGGCCTTGGGCTGCACCGTGGCAGGCTATCTGCTGCAAAACGCCGCCTTGGGGGGCCTGTCCTCCCGGACGGTGGCCCTCCTCCAGTGCACCTGCCCGGTGATGACCGCGGCCTTCTCCTACTTCCTCTTAGGGGAGCGGCTGTCTACCGCCGGTCTGGTAGGGGCGGGGATCATCCTGGCCTGCGTGGTGGTGGAGACCAAAATGAAGGAACCGGAATAACGGCACTTGGCTCCCAGCTTTCCTGTCCTTTCGGCGGAGTGTTACCTTCCCAGAAAAACCATGTCCCTATGTACCACCGCCGTGGGGCGGTGGGAAAGGGCAGGCCCTTCCTGTGCTTACACCGTTACCACAGACTCACAGCAGCGGAAATCGGTGTCGATGTTGTGGGCGATGAATCGGACCTTATTGAGGACTTTCATTATCTTGATCTTGAAACGCGAGCAAAACTAGCATTTGATTTGAAGACATTTTGGGACTATAACTGTAAAGTGATTATTATAGGTGTCTGGACCCAAACAAATCTTCTTACTTACATGAACCCTGATTTAACGGGACGGATAGAAGAAATTTCCATAGAATGGACAGATGATGAACTTCGCCAAGTGATTGACAATGGTAGTCAGGCACTTAAAATTCAGATTGATGACAATATCAAAAACGATATGATATGTGACTCTTTTGGAAATGTCGGGATTCTACAATCTCTTTTGTTAAGGCTAGTTGAAGATGAAGCCGGTATTGAGGAAACTCAAGATTTCAATACCCCTATTGTAAACCCTGTATTCTATGATAATGCTGCCAAGGGCTATGCAAATCAGCTAGATGGCCTCTATCAGCAGTTTGCGCAGACATTTTCTACTGGTATTCGACAGAGGAAAAAGAAATCAACCGGCATATACGCTCTATCCATGGAAGCTATTGTAAATGCAACAGACAGGCAACTGATGAAGGGTTTCTCTCGTAATGATATATACACTATAACAAACGGAAAAGAACCTCGAATCAAAAAAGGAAATTTAAAGTCGGTGCTAAAAAAATTAGTTGAACTACAAAGGCCCGAAACAGGAAGAAGCCTTGTGATATCCTATGACGAATCCATTGACTCTGTTTTTGCATTTTGCAATTGATCTACAGTTGCTGTTTTACCGTAAACATCACACCATGAAATGGCCTTGGGAAGAAATGGCAGAAGAGGCTCGCCAGCAATCTTTGTTTGAAGATGATGATGAACCTTAATTTTGTGTGACATTCAACAAGAGTGTTACGACTCACTATGATTGGGTACTGAATCCCAATAGGGTATAAGCATACAAAAACCAGAGGGCCAAGGCACGATGTGCCTTGGCCCTCTGGTCTGTTTTGACATCACAACCACACCCTCACGGCAAAGCCGCCCTTGAAAAGCAGGTGTTCGTGTAATGTCCGTTTGGTGGAGGCGGGGGGAGTCGAACCCCCGTCCGAAAACACTTCCTCGGGAACCTCTCCGGGCGCAGACGGTTGTTTCTATTCCCGCGCCATGCCGCAAACCGTCATGCTGCATGGGTTGGTAGCTTCATGGGTCATGCCGGGGGCAAAGCTTACCCCGGTCACGTGCACCACTAAGATCATGCCCTAGCCCGGCTCGTGGTCCTTCCGGGGAGGACAGCCGCTTAATTAAGCAGCGGCAAGAACTTCGTTGTCGTTGTTCTTTAATTTATAAGTTGCCTGTTTTAAGGATGGCAGACACATCCGCCCGCTATTCCCGCACCCATGTCCCCGTCGAAACCAGTACGCCCCCAGATCGTAAGAGACGCCGGCCGGGCAGGGGGCCTGGGCCCCCGTGCCCGGGGCAGTTGGTGCGCTGTGCGAAAGGTTGTAATTACAGCTTCTCCGGCTCGGGATAGTCCACGCCGAAGGTCTCCACGGTGACCTTCTTCATGCGCTGGTCCTCCTTGGGCTTGTCGCTGAAGTTGGTCTTGACGGAGGCGATGCGGTCCACCACGTCCATGCCCTCGGTGACTTTGCCGAAGGCGGCGTACTGGCCGTCCAGGAAGTCCCCGTCGGCGTGCATGATGAAGAACTGGCTGCCGGCAGAGTCCATGGCCTGGGCCCGGGCCATGGAGAGCACGCCCCGCTTGTGGCTCAGGTCGTTCTTCACGCCGTTGGCGGAGAACTCACCCTTGATGCAGTAGCCAGGGCCGCCGATGCCCACGCCCTTGGGGTCGCCCCCCTGGATCATGAAACCGGAGATGACCCGGTGGAAGATCAGGCCGTCATAAAACCCCTTGCCGGCCAGGCTGATGAAGTTGTTCACCGTGATGGGGGCCACTTCGGGGTAGAGTTCCGCGACGATCTTGCCGCCGTCCTCCATCTCAATGGTAACAATGGGATTCTGTGCCATAGTGATAGATTCCTTTCTGTTCCAGTCATCCGCAGGGATACTATGGATTGTTTGGATGGGAGGGATCACCGCCGCTGCAGTTTCAGGGCCCGGTCCATCTCCCGCTTGGCGTCCTTCTTGGCTGCGGCCTCCCGCTTGTCGTAGAGCTTTTTGCCCTTGCACAGGCCGATCTCCACCTTGACCCGGGGGCCTTTGAAGTAGAGGCTCAGGGGGACCAACGTGTAGCCGTCCTGCTTGATCTTGGCGAAGAGGCGGAGGATCTCCCGCTTGTGCATCAGCAGGCGGCGGGGGCGGCGGGGCTCCCGGTTGAAGATGTTGCCCTTCTCATAGGGGCTCACGTGCATGCCGTTGAGGGTCATCTGCCCGTCCTTGATGGTGCAGAAGGAATCCTTCAGGTTCACGTTGCCCATGCGGATGGACTTCACTTCCGTTCCCGCCAGTTCGATGCCCGCCTCGTACCGGTCCTCCACGAAGTAGTCGTGAAAGGCTTTGCTGTTTTTGGCGATGAGTTTCCTACTCTCCTTGGACACTGCGGGCACCTCCTCTCCTCCCTGGCAGCCAGGGATCGTAGTGTTTTATTATCCTCCATTGTCCCCCGTCTGTCAAGGCCCCCTTCCCATCTTCCCGTTTATTCAAAGATTGTTCACACAATTCAATTTGACAAGGGCGGCCAGATGTGTTACAATTTGGTTACATTTTTTATTGGGGTTCTTGGGTTTTTCCCCCAACAGGCCCCAATGATCTTTGTTTTGGAGGTTTATATGGCAAACGAGAAGATTCCTCTTACGTATAAAGGTCACCCCCTTCGCCGGAAGGATAATGTCATCTATTACGGCGATATGTCTGACTCTCACATCATCCTGCTCCAGATTCTGGACACCAAACCTGTGGGAGATCTCAACGTAGCCACCAAGGTCAGCGTCCAGCTCCAGCTCACTGCCCCCGACCTGAAAGGGCGGGACCGTGTGGTGAAACGCAGCGAGAAGGACAGCCTGTATGCCGCCATCGACGTGGCCTCTGTTTGGCTGGAGCGCGCTCTGTCCGCCCGCTGACCCCGCCCTTGGAACGGAGGTAGATTCCCATGTTTCATTCCAAATTTGCCCCACGGCTTCTGGCCATGGGCCTGCTGGCCGCTTCTGCGCTGTCGGTGACCGCCTTGGCCGCTCCCACCGCCATCCGGGTGGACCGGGACCACGACACTGCTGGCGCCAGCCAAGCCGGCTCCAGCACCAACAACCCCATCTCCGTAGACCCCAGCCAGGCCAGTGGAGAGATCGAGGTGATCTATCAAGACGCCAACGGGGTAGAACGCACCGCCACCATCTCCGCCGTAGCCGCCCAGTCAGAGACCTACGCCTGCATCAACGCCGGCGGGGACGCCCTGCGGGTCCGCCAAGGCCCGGGGACAAGCTATGAGATCCTGTGCAATGTCTACGACGGGGACCGCTTCCCCATCACCGGCAAGACCGACGGCTGGTATCAGATCCTGTGCAACGGCCGCACCGGTTATGTCTCCGCGGAGTTTGTCACCGTGGAGGACAAGGACTCCGTCTCCAAACCCGACGGCGGCAACGGGGGCAATTCGTCCACCAACCCCCTGGCCCAGCAGATCGTGGACTTCGCCCTGCAGTATGTGGGTTACCCCTACGTCTACGGCACCGCAGGGCCGGACACCTTTGACTGCTCCGGCTTCACCTATTATGTGTATGCCCACTTTGGGTACAGCCTAAACCGGTCCTCCCGGGATCAGGTGAACAACGGCGTAGCGGTCTCTAAAGACCAGCTGCAGCCCGGCGACCTGGTGTTCTTCTCCACCAACGGGTCCTATCCCACCCACGTGGGGCTGTACATCGGGGACGGCAACATCGTCCACGCCTCCACCCCCCAGGACGGGGTGAAGATCAGCAGTCTGGACACCAGCTATTACGTCGAGAACTATTTCGCCGCCCGCCGCATTCTGTAAGGCTAGGGCAGCACCCTTGGATACACCGTGAAAACACCCCCGACACAGTTTCATACTGTGCCGGGGGTGTTTGGTACCATAGGCGGGAACTTTCCCGAAAAAGGGAGCGCCCACACCGTTTGGGGCGCGCCCTTTCTGCCATAGGATTGGGGATGGGGCGGGGGCCTCAGCCTTCGTCTTTCAGTTGGTTCAGGCGGGCGTTGTTGGCCTCAATCCGGCTCTCCACCTCCCGCAGCTGAGCATAGAGTTCCACATAGCCTTCCGGTGGGGTGGGATTTTCCTCCACGAACCGCTTGGCGATCTCCACATAGATCCGCTTCTTATTCTCCTCTTCTGAGACGTTGTTCAGGTTCAGTTTCGCACTCTCCCCCAGGTCTCGGGCCTTCCCCAGGCCGGCTAAGGTGAGGTTTTTGGCCTTGTTTCCCAAATCTTTCCATTCTGCCATAGCAGCTGCCTCCTTTGGTGGGATGTAGGTGGGCAGTTTACGCCTTTATTATACCCAGGTTTTGGGCCTTTCGCAAGGGCCGGCGCCGGTGGAAGCAAATTTCTCCTTCCCATCGGCCCAAAGCCTCGGTATACTATATGCAGATCATTCCCCAGGAGGTTCCCCTATGACCACACAGACGCTCCCCCGCCTCTCCTTCGCTCCCTTGGAGGGGATCACCGGCTGGGTCTTTCGTCAGGTCCACCAGAGACACTTTCCCGGTTTGGACCGGTACTACGCCCCCTTCTTCGCCCCCACCTCCGACAGCCCCCTCACCGGGCGGGGTCTGACGGACCTCCAGCCAGACCACAACCAGGGGGTGCCGGTGGTGCCCCAACTGCTGGCCAACCAGGCCGAGGCCTTCCTGGCCGCTGCCCGGGTGCTCCAGGACCTGGGGTATGCCGAGGTCAACCTGAACCTGGGCTGCCCCTCGGGTACCGTGGTGGCCAAGGGGAAGGGGGCGGGCTTTTTGGCCCACCCCCAGGCGCTGGACGCCTTCCTGGCCGGCATCTTCTCCCGAACCGACCTGGCCATCTCCATCAAAACCCGGATCGGGGTGGAGGAGGAGGGGGAGTGGCCCGCCCTGCTGGACATTTTCCGCCGCTACCCCCTCCGGGAGCTCATCATTCACCCTCGTCTCCGCCGGGACTTTTACCGGGGGCCGGTGCGTCAGGGGGCCTTTCAGTATGCCGTGGACCACTGCGACCTCCCCCTGTGTTACAATGGGGACCTCTTTACCCCCCAGGCCTGCCGGGAGCTGGCCGCCCAGTTCCCCTCCGTCTCCCACTGGATGGCAGGCCGGGGGCTGGTGTACAACCCCGCCCTGGGCCGGCAGCTCCAAGGGGGCGAACCCCTGACCCCAGAGGAACTCCGGGCCTTCCACGACCAGTTGGTGGAGGCCTACCGCCAGGTCCTCTCCGGGGACCGGCCGGTGCTGGGGAAAATGAAGGAGTTGTGGTTCTACTGGTCCCGCCACTTCCTCCAGCCGGAGGGACCCCTGAAGCGGATCCGCAAGGCCAAAACCCTGCTGGAGTACCGGGATGGGGTCAACGCCCTCTTCCGGGACTGCCCCTTCCAAGAGGAGGGTCCCGTTACGTTTTAACCTGCCCAGGAGGTGATGTCCATGTTGTTCCCCCGAGAGAGCCTGCTCCAGGAGGCCCACGCCTTCCTCTCCCGTCCCGGGGAAAACCAGGTGGGCGCAGAGGAAGCCCTTTCTCCGGACCTTGCAGGGCTCCCCCTGTTCGACCCTCCGCTGCTGGGGATCTCCGCTGCCCACGACCCCCTCTATGCTACGCTGAAAGCGCCGGAGGCCATCGGCCCCTGGTTCCTCTCCCCGGAGGAGTGGCTGCCCGGGGCGGCCTCGGTGCTGTCCTTTTTCTTCCCCTTTTCCCAGGCGGTCATCCAGAGCAACCGGCAGACACCGGATGCCCCCTCCCCTGCCTGGCTCCACGGCCGGGTGGAGGGGCAGGCCCTTCTCTTTCGCTGGGCCCGTCACCTGGTCGCCCTGCTCCAGGCTGTCGGCTGGCAGGCCTTGTGTCCCTGTTTGGACCCCCGGTTTGCCTCCATGGAACACCGGGGCACCGACCGCCGGTTTCCTTCCCAGGCCGCCTTTACCAGCCGGTGGTCCGAGCGCCACGCCGCCTATATCAGCGGCCTGGGGACCTTCGGCCTGCACAAAGGCCTCATCACAGAACGGGGAACCTGCGGGCGGTTTGTCAGCGTCCTGACGGATCTCCCCCTGCCCCCCACGCCCCGGCCTTACACCGGGCTGTATGACCACTGCACCCACTGCGGCGCCTGCGTCCGCCGCTGTCCTGTGGGGGCCATCTCCCAGGAGGCGGGGAAGGACCACGTGGCCTGCGCCTACTTCGTGGATTGGACCATGGCCCTCTACGCCCCCCGCTATGGCTGCGGGAAATGCCAGGTGGGAGTTCCCTGCCAGTCCCGCAACCCTAGGAAAAAACGGCCGGCGGAGGGATAACCCCTCCCCGGCCGTTGGGTTCGGTATTTTCTCAGCTCACAGCCCCGTGGTGTCCAGGTGGAACACCTCCCGGGACAGGCGGATCTCCTCCGCCGGGGTCACCGGGGTGGAGGAGACCACCAACCCCTGCTTCTCCACCCGGAAGGTGTGCCGGCGCAGGGCCAGCATCCCCTCGGGGGTGTACACAGAGGGGCGGGGAAACTCGTTCATGTTGGACTCCGGGCTCTTTTCAAAGAAGAAAAGCACCGGGTCAAAGTCCCGGTCAATCTGGGGTTCCAGGGCAAAGGCCTGGATCCGCTCCCAGTCACACCCCGGCCGGCGCTGGGACTGGACCCAACCGAAGAAGGGCTCCCACTGGTAACGGTACTCGCAGTGGCCGTCGCTCTGGACCTTCCCCTCGGTCAGCTCCAGGGGGACCCGGGCGTTCTCCGTGGCAAAGCCCACGTCGGTGGTGTAGGTTTTGCCCTCCAGCTCCACCGCCAGGATCCGGTGGCGGCGGAAGAGATAGGTGGGGGGAGAGAGCATCCGGGCATTGTAGCTGGTCACCGCAAAGCCCATAGAGTAGAGCAGCCAGTTGTACAGGGTGTTCAGCTCCGCGCACACCCCGCCCTGGCCGCGGACCACAATCTTGTCGTAAAGATGGTGCAGGTCCAGGGACAGGGGCCGGCCGGCCACAATGTCCAGGTTTTCAAAGGGCACCATGATCTTGTGGGCCAGCTGGATCCGGCCCAGCCCCGCCAAGGTGCGGGGGACCGTCTCAAAAATTCCCAGCCGGGCCAGGTAGGCCTGGATCTGGCCCTCCGTCATTTTGGGGCCGTTGAGGGCATTGACGTCCATGGGTAAGCCGCCTTCTTTCTCTGGTAACATGGGATGGAAAAAGTATAGCACGGACAGGTACCGCCGTCAACGGACCCCCGATGCCAGGGCTTCATTGACATTTCGTAAATTATCCTTTACAATGGTTGCACCATACAACGGCAGTTTCCATGGTTCAGAGAGGAGGATCCCCTTGTCGCTGCTGGAATTGAAGGACGTCACGGTGTCCTTTCCCTTCCCCCACGGCCGCCCTCCCCTGTTGGCCCTGGACGGGCTCACCCTCTCGGTGGAACAGGGGGAATTGGTGGCCCTGGTGGGCCCCTCCGGCTGCGGGAAAACCACAGCCCTCAACGTCCTGGCCGGCCAAGTCCGCCCCACCAGCGGCCAGGTCCGCCTGGCGGGGGAACCGGTAGAAGGGATGCTCCCCTCGGTGGGCTACATCTCCCAGGCCGACACCCTCCTCCCCTGGCGGACGGTGGAAGACAACGTGGCCCTGGCCATGGAGCTTCGGGGCATCCCCAAGGCCCAGCGGCGGGAAACCGCCCGGGCCCTCATGGCCAAGATGGGCCTGGGCGGCTTTGAGCGCAGCTACCCCCGGGAGCTCTCCGGAGGCATGAAGAAGCGGGCGGCCATCGCCCGGGTGCTGGCCATTGACCCGGCCATCCTGATGATGGACGAGCCCTTCGCCCCCCTGGACGCCCTCACCCGCCAGCGCCTTCAGGACGAGATCCTCACCACCTGGGAGGCCACCGGCTGCACCATCCTCTACGTCACCCACGACCTCACCGAAGCCATCACGTTGGCCGACCGGGTCCTTCTGATGAGCACCCGCCCCGGCAAGGTGGTCCGGGAGTACGTCATCGACCTGCCCCGCCCCCGCCGAGTGATGGACGTGAAGTTCACCCCCCACTTTGTGGAGCTGGAGCGCGCCATCTGGCAAGACCTGGAAACCCAATTGCGAGAGGGGGGCGGTCTATGAAGTCCCGGTCCCATGCCCCCAGCCCCGGTGTGTGGACACTGGTGATCGTCCTGGGCCTGCTGGTTTTGTGGGAGGTCGCCGCCGCCGGGGGGCACGTCAACGAGTTTTTCTTCAGCCGCCCCTCCCTGCTGTGGCAGGAGTTTGTGGACATGGTCTCCAGCGGCCTGCTGGCCCGGCACCTGTCCACCACCGGACAGGAGGCCGGGTTGGGCCTCCTCTTTGGCGGCGTACTGGGCACCCTGGCCGGGCTGGGATTGGGGATCTCCCCCCGGGTCAGCCGGGCGCTGATGCCCCTGATGACCGGCCTGAACGGCCTGCCCAAGCTGGCCCTGGGTCCCCTGTTCATCATCTGGTTTGGCCTGGGCCTGCAGTCCAAGGTCCTGATCTCCGCCCTGATGGTCTTTTTCATCTTCGCCTTCAACCTCTACTCCGGCGTCCGCAGCGTGGACCCTGCCCTGGTGGCGGCCGTCCGTCTGCTGGGGGGCAGCCGCTGGCAGGTGCTGGGGAAGGTGATCTGGCCTGCCTGCCTGCCCTGGCTGCTGGCCAGCCTGCGCACCGGGCTGGGCCTGGCCCTCTCCGGGGCCATCGTAGGGGAGTACTTGGGCTCCACCCAGGGGATGGGCTGGCTGCTGTCTGCGGCAGGGGATGTGTACAACGCCCAACGGGTCCTCTGCTGCGTGCTGGTGCTGGTGGTCATCATCGTCTTGCTGGACGGGGTGGTCCGCCTGCTGGAGCGCCGCCTGCTGCGGTGGCAGCGCTCCTCCTAATCCCATTTGATTCATACCCGCCTTTGGCGGTTATGATAGAGGCAAGAAAGAAGCAAACTGACAGAAAAGGAGTATGATCATGAAAAAGCTGCTTGCCCTGCTGCTTACCCTGACCCTGTCCCTGGGCCTGTTGGCCGGCTGTGGACAGACAGAGCCCACAGCAGAAGACACCCCCGACACCCAAACCGAAACCGACACCCAGAACAACACCGGCGACCTGCGGAAGATCACCATCACCGAGCAGGTCCGTGGCTACCACTGGGCCCCGGCCTACCTGGCCCAGTCCCTGGGCTACTTCGCCGAGGAGGGGCTGACCGCAGAGTTCCAGACCATCCGCGGCAGCGACGCCACCGCCCCCGTCCTCTCCGGGGACGCCCAGTTCACCCTGAAGGGCATTGAGACCGCCCTCATGGTCAACGAAGGCGGCCAGGGCTGCAAGGTGGTCCTGTCCACCACCCAGAAGTACCCCTACCAGCTCATCGGCGCCACCGAGGAGTACAGCACCTTGGAGTCCCTGGAAGGCGGCCTGCTGGCCGGGGGCCAGAGCACCAACAGCGGCCCCTACTCCTTCGCCCAGGCCTGCATCAACTACGCCGGGCTGGAGGGGAAGGTAGAGATCTCCACCATGGCCAGCTCCGGCTACGCCGCCGCCATCGCCAATGGGGAGCTCCAGGGGGCCATCTCCACCAACCCCTGGTCCGCCAAGCAGCTCACCGACGCCGGCGGCGTGGTCATCGTGGACGGCACCGACGATGGGGTGATCGAGGACATCATCGGCTCGGCCAGCTATGAGCTCTTCACCGTAATCACCTCCGATGCCCTCATCGAGTCCGACCCCGAGCTGGTGCAGAGCGCGGTCAACGCCATGGCCAAGGCCATCCAGTGGATGCAGACCGCCACCCCCGAGGAGATCGCCGCCCAGCTGAGCACCCTCTTTGACGGCGCCACCGAGGAGGAGCTCCTCTACGACGCCCAGTTCGACAAGGACCACCAGGTGGCCACCACCGACGGGTACCACACCGACTCCGGCTTCCAGGCAGCCATCAACCTCACCAAGCTGGCAGGCGGCATCACCGGCGACCCCACTGCCGACCAGATCTTTGACGAGAGCTTCCTGGACAAGGCTTGGGAGAACCTGGGCCAGTAATCCCCTTTCCACATCACCACAACCCCAAGCACCCCCTACAGCGTCCCGGTCTACACCCCGCCTGCGGTGCATAGGGTAACCCAGGAGGAAACACCGTATGGCATTTTGGGAACTGATGCTGTTGGCCGTAGGCCTTTCTATGGACGCCTTTGCCGTGGCCATCTGCAAGGGCTTGGCCATGGACAAAGTCACCTTGCAACGGGCCGCCGTGGTGGGCCTTTGGTTTGGCGGCTTCCAGGGGCTCATGCCCCTGCTGGGCTGGCTGCTGGGCTCTCGCTTTGCCGCCTACATCACCGCCGTGGACCACTGGATCGCCTTTGCCCTGCTGGTCCTGCTGGGCATCAACATGATCCGGGAGGCCCGATGTCCCGACGAGGAGGACACCAACGCCTCCCTAGCCTTCCGGGCGATGCTGCCCATGGCGGTGGCCACCAGCATCGACGCCCTGGCCGTGGGCATCACCTTCGCCTTCTTAGAGGTGTCCATTCTGCCGGCGGTGTGCTTCATCGCCGCCACCACCTTCCTGCTCTCCTGCATCGGGGTGAAGGTGGGCAACCTCTGCGGCACCCGGTTCCAGTCCAAGGCGGAACTGCTGGGGGGCATCATCCTTATCCTTTTGGGCCTCAAAATCCTGCTGGAGCACCTGGGGGTGCTGTGAGGCAGGGGCCCGTTTTCCCGGCAACCCAATCACCCCTGGGGATCGGCATGATCCCCAGGGGTGATTTTGCTGTTCCCCCTGGACCTTCTGTGGTAGAATGGACGCAGTTTTCTCGGCTTGATGGGAGGTGCCTTCCGTGCCCGGTGTCCTGCTGTTTCTCCCCTTTCTCCTGGTTCGCTTCGGCCTGCTGGCCGCCAAAAACCGGCAGGCCCTGCCCCGGGCGGCCCACTTTGCCCCCATGCAGGGGCGGGAAAAAATCGCCTATGCCGTCTACCAACTGGCTACCTTGGGGATCCTCCTGGCCCTGTGCGCCAGCCGTATCCAAACTGGCAGCACCGGGACGTGGCACGGCGGCCTGGTCTTGTACCTGCTGGGGCTGGTCCTGTGCGCCGTGTCGGTCCTCCACTTTGCCGCCCCGGACCAGGATGGCCTAAACACCCAGGGGATCTACCGCCTCTCCCGCAACCCCATGTACCTGGGGTATTTTGTCTGCTTCCTGGGGATGGCCCTGCTCACCCGGTCCTGGGTACTGCTGGCCCTGGTGCTGGTGTTTCAGGGGTCCGCCCACTGGATCATCCTGGCGGAGGAGCGGTGGTGCCAGGAGACCTTCGGGGAAGCGTATCGCCAGTATAGGGGGCGGGTGAGGCGGTACCTATAACCCCACAAACGCATACACCAAAACGAGGGGTGTCCTTCCAAGGACACCCCTCGTCTGTTGCAATCCCTCTGGCGTTTCCTCCCCCATCGCCTGGCTTCTGTTTAGAAAAAAGTTATCCTTTGGAAAGATGGGGGTTAGGATTTTCCCGTATAACAAAACCTGCCCAACGGTGCGCGTCACCGTCCCAGCCGTCTGCCCTGCCCCTTGGGATGAGCAGGCAGGCGTTTGTTGGTGGAAGGGCAGGGTTTCCTCCCTTGGGATTTCTGCCAAAGGGTATGGAGTACCCAGGACGACTGCACCAAGGTGAGCAGGCAAAAGGCTATCATCAAACCGGCGGAAACCTTCAGGCCCAAAAAATTCATGTACGGATTGTACCAGTCTAAAATCTCAAAGACAAAAAACAGCAGCGAGAGGATGATCCCCCCATGGGCAAGGAGAGACAAACACCTGATCACGTTACGACACCTCCCCAAAGTAAAGACAGTCTACGATTTTATGCTCCGGTTTGTAGGGATGGTTGACCACCTGGTGGTTCAGCGTCATGAAGGTGGAGTGGCCGCCGTCTAGGTTATAGGCAGCGGTACATCCCAGATCGTCAAACACCTGCGCCAATTCTTCCAAGGTCATTCCCCGGGAGTATCCGGTCTGCCTGCCGTCCACCACAACGAAGCAGTAATGCCCAGGTTCATAGTAGCCAATGGCGCTGCGGGGATGGACCTTGCGGATATAATCCCAGGTATTGAAGGTGGACAGCGCCTTTCCCTGGGCGTCCAGCAGACTCGGGCCAAAGGTCCAGGACTGGTAGGCCCCCTCCTGCATCACCTGCTGCAGGTCAAACTGGTCGGGGGAATAGGTTTTCATCTCGCCGTTTTGAAACAGGACGCACACATCTGCTGAAGTGGGTTCCGCCCGGTACACCGTTCCGTTGCGGATGAGCGCCCCCGCCGTGTGCTGGTGGTTGTAGCAATAGGAGTCTCCATTCATGGCCAGCACTGCCTGGACGTCTCTGCTCATCTTGGTCAGGTGCTCTTCAAACCCGGAACCATAGGTGTCCTGGGAAAAATAGGTGCGGAAGCAGCGGATGTTCGAGGTATAGACGTCCGCCACATAGTAAGCCACCCGGTTGCTCCCCTTCCCCAAGGTGTGGGCGGTCACCGTAATGGAGAGGTCCTTGCTCCGATAGGACGTGTCTGTTGTTGTCACCGTATCGGAGAAACGGTCGGCAAACTTCCCCTCCAGAGGAAGGGACCCTGCCGAAGAACCCTCCGGTTGGAGGGGCCCTCCGGCATATAGTGTGCCCTGCTCTGCCATGCTGGGCAGGGCACACCGCTGGGGGACCCGATAGTTGAAGTAGTAAACGGACAGCGCAATCCCCGCTGTGATGACCACATCCAGAAGCACCGCCACGACAGCGCGCCACGGCCCCTTAGGCCGTTTTGGTAGACGGATCGGATGCATGGGACTTCACCTCCCCTTTCTTTGGGGGCAGCCCGCCGCCGCCCCGAAAGATCACCTTGGTCTGTACCGTGAGGCTGACCAAGAAAAGGGACCCCTCCGTCAGCAATTTGGCCAGCCACAGCGGAAGGGACAGGCCATAGGCAAACAGCGAGAGGATCCCGTTGTTGGCCAGGAGAATCCCGGTCGCCAGCAAAAGGTATTCCACCAAGGTTTTGCGCTGGTTCTCCTGGGAGTGAAACACCAAGGTCCGGTTGAGCTGATAGTTGAAAAAGCCGCTGCCCATCCGTGCCGCAACGTTGCTGCACAGCAGGCCATAGGCAAACTGCTGGGTTGCCGTAGACAGGAGCAGAAACAATCCATAGTCCAGGGCAAAACTGATCAGGGAGACCGAGGCAAACTTCAGCAGCATTTTCAGCACCTTCCAGGAGTCCCGAAGGGAATGGAAGTGGGAAGCGGAGTTGTGCTCGTCCAGGTACACCGTCTGAATGGGAACTTCCACCAGCGGGATGCCGTGGCGTTTGCAGTGGAGCAGCACGTTCATCTCGTAGTCGTAGCCGCTCCCCTCGGTTTCCAGCAAATACGTAAGCTGGGAAAAGCCAAAGGCCCGCAGCCCGGTCTGGGTGTCTGCTACTTTCGTCCGGCTAAGCAGGTGGAAGGCCACCCGGGTCAGCGCATTGCCCACCCGGGATCGGAGCGGCACCCCCCGCCCAAAGGTTCGCGTGCCCAGCACCAACGCACCAGGATGGGTCCTGGCTTCCTGGAGCACCCGCTCCGCGTCTTGGGGCAAGTGCTGCCCATCGGCATCCATGGTGACCAGATAGGCCGTGGGGTCATTCCACGTCCACACCGTTTGAAAGGCCGTCTTCAGGGCGGCCCCCTTCCCCCGGTTTTGCGGGTGGTGGAGAACCACCACCGCCGGCAGGGCTTCCAGCTGGGCAAAGATCCACTGCCTGTCCATGGTGCTGCCATCGTCCACCACCACCGCACCGTAGCCGGCGGCGGTGACGTCCTTCACAAGGTCCAGCAAAAGCGCCGAGGGCTGGTAGGCGGGGATCACCACAAGGTCCACGCCCCGTAGTTCCATAGGCTCTGACATCGGATTCCCTCCTCTATCGTTGATGTCAGTCAGTTTACCCAGGGAAGATGACAGCAGCATGAGAATTCCATGAGATTTTCTCATTTTCACAAGTTCTCGTTCCCCGTTGCCCTGTGCACGGTCCCATCTCCCGATCCAGAAAGGCGGTTATGATCATGCGAATTTTAGTCATTGAGGACGACCCCGTCCTGCACCACATTCTTTCCAAGCGTCTGAAAGAGGAAGGCCACTCCGTTGACGACTGTTACGACGGGGAGGCAGGCTTCGACTATGCTGACGCCATGCAGTACGACTGCATCGTGTTGGACCTCATGCTCCCCAAACGGGATGGGCTCTCCCTCCTCCGCGATCTGCGGAGCCGGGGAAACGCCTCCCCGGTGCTCATCCTAACCGCCAGGGACGCCATCGATGACCGGGTGGCCGGCTTGGACGCCGGCGCAGACGATTACCTGGTCAAGCCCTTCGCCTTTGACGAGTTCTCCGCCCGGGTGCGGGCCCTGCTGCGCCGGGGCAGTGACACCAAAAGCGCCGTTCTCTCCCTGGAGGATCTGACCCTGAACACCACCAACCGAAAGGTCACCCGTGCAGGCCAGGACATCTCCTTAACCTCCACAGAATACGCGCTTCTGGAGTACCTCCTGCGCAACCAAGGGCAGGTCCTCACCCGGTCACAGATTGCAGACCACGTCTGGAACTATGATTTCTCCTACGACTCCAATGTGGTGGATGTGTACATCCGGTATCTGCGGAATAAAATTGACCGTGCCTTCCCCACCAAACTGATCCACACCATCCGGGGAACCGGATATACCCTGCGGGTTGCGCCATGAGAACCCTGACCATCAAGGGGCGTATCACCTTGCTGTATGCCCTGCTGACCGCCCTCCTGCTGGCGGTTCTGCTGCCGGTGGTGTACGGCGCAGTCTCCGCCTCCCTGCGCCGGGAGATGGACTCCCAGCCCCGCAGCGCCATCGCCCAGGTCCTGATCGCCGTGGATGACCAAGACGAGGCCTTTCGCCTCAACCAGCAGGTAGACCTCCCCGACGCCATCACCCTGTGTGTCACCGACCCCCAGGGGCAGCCGATCTTCTCCACCGCCGGCGGGGACTGGCTGCAAACCGCCGCCATCCAGCCGGACGGCAAGACGGTGCACCAAAACGAGACCTACACCGTGCGGCAGGAAACCGTCCAAATAGAAGGCGCCACCGTCACCGCCTCCGCCGCCATCTCCGCAGGCTCGGCGGAAGCCTCTCTGCATACCCTGCAGGTGCTGCTGGGAATTCTGGTGCCCATCTACCTGGCTTTGGCCATCGCCGGCGCGTATCTCCTGGCCAAACGGGCCATCCGCCCCATCACAGAGATCACCAAGGCCGCGGAAACCATTCGGGCCGGCGACCTGTCCCAGCGCATCACCGGCATTGCCACCCAAGATGAAATTCAAGAGCTGGCCGACACTTTTAACACCATGCTGCACCGGCTCCAGGCTTCCTTTACCCGGGAGCGCCAGTTTACGGCGGACGCCTCCCACGAGCTGCGCACGCCGGTGGCCGTCATTTCCGCCTGTGCGGAGGAACTGCAAAAGGACCTCCCCCAGGGGGAGGCGGCGGAACCCGTCGCCGCCATCCAGCGGGAGAGCGCCCGTATGCACAAGATCCTCTCCCAGCTCCTTCTGCTGACCCGTGGGTATGAGGGGCGGTATCACCTGGAACGGGAAGTGTTTCCCCTTCGGGAGGTGGTGGCGTCCGTCATGGAGGAACTGGCGGAGACCGCCGCTGCCTCCCGGATCCGGCTGTTCAACCAGGTTCCGGAAGAGGTCTCCCTCTATGCTGACCAAAGTCTGACCACCCAGCTGCTGATCAACCTCATTGGAAACAGCATTCGATATGGCCGGGAGCGGGGTAAGGTGGTGGTACGGGCCTCTCTGGCCCAAACCCAGTGTACCTTCACCGTCTCCGACGACGGAATTGGCATCCAGGAAGACCAGCTGCCCCACATCTTTGAGCGGTTTTACCGGGCGGATCCCGCGCGGGACCGTTCCGGTTCCGGGCTGGGGCTGTCCATTGTGCAGTGGATCGTCTCCCTCCACAACGGACAGATTACTGTGCACAGCACCTATGGGCAAGGCACCCTGGTCACCGTTGCGCTTCCTACCCAACCTTCGGCTTGACCCAACGGGGCTGTTCCCGTGCATCCATACAAGGACATGATTTCTCTTCGGATCAATATTGGCAGGCTGTCCCTTCATGCAGGGACAGCCTGCCAATGGCAAATTCTTGCGGTTGATTCATCCACCCGTTTCATGGAGTTCCTCCCCCACCTGGTAGGCATAGACCATAGACCGGTGGCCGGAGCCACCCCGGAAGGGGTACTCCGCCACCCGGGTAAAGCCGCGCTTCTCATAGAATTCCCAGGAGGCCAGAGAGTTGGTAAACAGACGCACGGAGCCCGCCCCGTCCGCCGCCGCCCGGTTTAAGAAGGCCGTGACCAGGGCCGTCCCCAAGTCTTTCCGGTAGGCCGCTTTGGAAGAGAGGGCAACCAGCTCCAGATCACAGGCACCGAACACGTCCTGCCGCCGCTCCCTCATCTGTTGGTAAAAGGCTCCAAATTGCCTTTGGAAGGAAGGTGACATAGGATACCTCTTCAGGTAGAACTGGAAAAACATGCGGCACCAGAGGCCATAGTGCTTCTTGGTCTCGTATCGGTTGGCCAGGGCGGGGGAGAAGGGCTTGCTGTACTTGCCGCAGACAAACCCCACCACCTGTCCCGCCTCTGTCTCCGCAACGTACGTGAAGTTGCACTTTTCGATGAGGACCTGGGCGTACTCCCGCAGGAACCGTCTGTCGTTTTCGTCGATGGGGCCGGTGAAAAAGCCCTCGTAGAGGCACTCCCCGCAGGGGGTAGCGTCGCTTTCCGTGTACGGCCGAAGGGAAAATTCCATGGCACGCTCCTTTCCGTTCTTCGGTTAGTCTTAGCTAACTTCAGGAAATTGTACCATATGGAGCGGGAAAGGGCAATCCCTTTCCCCTACATTCTCCCCGTCCTTTTCCCCTTTTCTCCCTCCCCCAGGGCCGCCTCCCAAGGGGTTCGGTACCACAGGACCAGAGAGGCCGCCAGCAACAGCAGGCACCCCGCCGCCAAAAGGCCGTTGACCTGGATGACAAACAGAGAGAGCAAGGTATTGGTCAGGCCATGGGCCAGATTGCAGCCAAAGACCCAGCGGGTCCTGCGAAAGAGCGCCCCGTACCAGAAACTCTGGAGCACTGCCAGCACCGCAAACCATCCGAAGGGGATAGTCTGCTGGGAGGCCCCCTCCACAAACCACAGGGGGAGATGCCACACCGCCCAGACCAAGCCCGTGACCACTGCCGCCCCAGGGAAGGGCACCGCCCGCTCCAACAGGGGCTGCATAGTGCCCCGCCAGCCCACCTCTTCATTGCCGCCGTAGATCAGCGCCGCCTGGAGGAAGACCACCGGTACCAGGGACAGGGGTATCTGGGGGTTGAACTGCCGAGAGGACAGGGCAATGACCGCCCCCTCCGCCAGGCAGAACAGCAGCACCACCCACCAGGTGCCTCGACGGGGGACAAAGACAAGCCGGGGCACCTGCCGGAGCCTTCCCCCGCCTCGGCAGAACACCCACAGCCCGCCCACCGTGGGGCCAAAGCCCCCCAGCAGATGCAGCACTACTCCCGCCGGGTGGGCAAGGGTCAGCACCCCCCAGTGCCCCAGAATCGCCAACCCGCCCCAGCACAGGCCGGTGATGGTAAAGGTCCAGAGCAGGAAACTTCCCAACGCGCGTTTCATGACACATACCCTCCCTGGTTTCTCTTTTTTGCATCCAGTTTCCAGTATAACACAGGGACCTGGCCCGGCAAAGAAAAACCCGCCCCGGAACGGCGGGAAATCCGTTCCGGGGCGGGCAGGTTGGGAACATGAGAAGAAAGATAAAAGCAAGGGAAAGATAACAAGTAAGAGAGAGAAAAGAAAGCCGAAGGGATGGCTCAGTCGCCGTCGTAGGCCTTCTGGAAGATGGCGATGATCTGGTCCTTGGTGGCCTTTCTGGGGTTGGTGGCGGCGGTAGCGTCCTTCATAGCGTTCTCAGCCATGATCTCGAAGTCCGCCGGATCCACGCCCAGGGAGCGCAGGTTCTGGGGGATGCCCAGGTAGCGGCCGAAGGTCTTCAGGCCGTACACGCAGGCCTCGCCGGCCTCAAAGGGAGACATGCCGTCCACATTGATGTCCATGGCCCGGGCGATCACCGCGAACCGCTCCAGGTTGCCGATGAGGTTGAACTCCTGGACATAGGGCAGCAGGATGGCGTTGCACACGCCGTGGGGCAGGTTGTAGAAGCCGCCCAGCTGGTGGGCCATGGCGTGGACATAGCCCAGGGAGGCGTTGTTGAAGGCCACGCCGGCCAGGTACTGGGCATAGGCCATCTCGGACCGGGCCTTCATGTAGTCGCCGTTGGCCACCGCCTGAGGCAGGTAGTGGACGATCTTGTCGATGGCCTTGATGGCGGCTGCGTCGGTGAGGGGGTTGGCGTCGGTGGAGACATAGGCTTCCACCGCGTGGGTCAGTGCGTCCATGCCGGTGGCGGCGGTGAGGGAGGCGGGCATGCCCACCATGAGCTCCGGGTCGTTGATGGCGATGGCCGGGGTGACCCGCCAGTCCACGATGCACATCTTCACCTTCCGTGCGGTGTCGGTGATGATGCAGAACCGGGTGATCTCAGAGGCGGTGCCGGCGGTGGTGTTCACGGCCACCAGGGGGGGCAGGGCCTCGTGGGCCTTGTCCACGCCTTCATAGTCGGAGATCTTGCCGCCGTTGGTGGCCACCAGGCCAATGCCCTTGGCGCAGTCGTGGGAGGAGCCGCCGCCCAGGGAGAGGATGCAGTCGCAGCCGTTGTCGTGATAGAACTTCTCCCCTTCCACCACGTTGGTGTCCTTGGGGTTGGGCTCGGCCTTGCCGAAGACGGCGGAGTCTACCCCAGCGTCCTTCAAGATCTTCTGGATGCGGGCCGTCATGGGGTGGCTGGCCAGGAACTCGTCGGTGACGATCATGGCCTTGCTGCCGCCCAGGCTCTTCATCAGCTCGCCGGTCTCCACCACGGAGCCTTCGCCGAACACGTTTCTGCTGGGTACGAAATAGTAAGTGGACATAGTTCTTTTCCTTTCTGACGCTGGGTCCTTGGGGCAGCCTGGGGCCGCCATGGGTAAAAATGGGTATGAAAAGGGCGGAGGGGCTCCCCTCCGCCCTGAGAGGTCGATGGTTTTCTCCGGGTCTGCCTGCTTACTTGGCAGGGTAGAAGCCAGAGGGCGTTTCTCTGAGGTTAATCATGATGTTCTTCTTCTGGGTGTAGTGCTCCAGGATGACCTTGTGGGTCTCACGGCCGATGCCGGACTGCTTGTAGCCGCCGAAGGGGGCGCCGGCAGGGATCATGTTGTAGGTGTTGACCCACATACGGCCGGTCTCCACGGCGCGGGCCACCCGGAGGGCACGGTTGATGTCCTGGGTCCAAACGGCGCCGCCCAGACCGTAGACGGAGTCGTTGGCCATGGCGATGACCTCTTCCTCGGTCTTGAACTTGATGACCACAGCCACGGGGCCAAAGATCTCTTCCTGGGCCACCCGCATGTTGTTGTTGGCGTTGACGATGAGGGTGGGCTTCATGAAGGCACCGTTGGCGCAGGCGCCGTCCTTGCAGGGCTCGCCGCCGCAGGCGATGGTGGCGCCCTCTTCCTTGGCCAGTTCCACGTAGGACATGATCTTTCTCAGCTGGCCCTGGTCCACCTGGGAGCCCATCTGGGTGTTGGGATCCAGAGGATCGCCCACGGTGATGTTGTTGAAGGCTTTGACGGCGGCATCCACAAACTTGTCATAGATGCTCTCCTGGACGAACACCCGGGAGCCGGCGCAGCACACCTGGCCCTGGTTGAACAGGATGCCCAGCTGCAGGCCGTCCAGGGCGCGGTCCCAATCGCAGTCCTCGAAGAAGATGTTGGCGCTCTTGCCGCCCAGCTCCAGAGTGGAGGGGATGAGCTTGTCGGCCGCTGCCTTGGCCACGTCCAGGCCCACTTCGGTGGAGCCGGTGAAGGCCAGCTTGCGGAAGCCGGGGTGGTCCAGCATATACTGGCCGGCCCGGGAGCCGCCGCCGGTGACCACGTTCAGCACGCCGGGGGGCAGCAGGTGGCCGATGAGCTTCACCAGAGTCAGCACGCTCAGAGAGGTGGTGGAGGAGGGCTTAAAGACGATGCAGTCGCCGGCCGCCAGGGCGGGGGCCAGCTTCCAAGCGGCCATCAGGAAGGGGAAGTTCCAGGGGACAATCTGCCCCACCACGCCGATGGGCTCGTGGAGGATGATGTTCATAAACTCGCCCACATGGTCCTTCAGGATGCTGGCGGAACCCTCCTCGGTGCGGATGGCGCCGGCGAAGTACCGGAAGTGGTCGGAGGAATAGGGCACGTCGATGGTCATGGTCTCCCGGATGGGCTTGCCGTTGTCCATGGACTCGATGGTGGCCAGCAGTTCCTTGTTCTCGTCGATGATGTCAGCGATCTTCAGCAGGATGGCGGCACGCTTATCGGGTTCCAGGTCCCGCCAAGCGGGGAACGCAGCCCAGGCGGCCTGGACGGCAGCATCCACATCTTCCTTGGTTGCCTCGGCACACTCCGCCAGCTTTTCGCCCGTGGCGGGGTTGGTGGTGGTGAAGTATTTCCCACCAGAGGGGGCAACCCACTGTCCATTGATATAAAGTTCATACTTGGCGTCCAGATTCACGTTCATAACTCGGTGCTCCTTTCTATTCTTTAAAGCAAGTGTTCCATTGCTTACTCAAGATCTGTGGTGTTGGGGAAGTACCAGTTTATACTGCCCTTCTGCTTATTGTTATACCACATCTCCTCAATTTTGAGAAACACCGAAAACTAATGTACCTATCAGAAAAACTTATTGCGTCTGCAACCTTTGCCGCTGCGCGGCTTGGTCCTCCCGGATCAGCTGGAAGAAATGGTCCCCTGCCAGGCTCACCGAGGGCAGCAGCCGCAGCGCCACGGTGCGGATCCGGAAGGAGTCCCCCTCAATGGAAAAGACGCTCACGTCCCGGGAGAGGTTCCTCTCCATCCCCTCCGGCAGGGGGGCGATGCCCAGGCCGGCCTGAACCAGAATGCTGGCCTCCAGGAAGGTCTTCACCTGCTGCACCGGGTTTGCCCCCAGGCCCAGCTGATCCAGGTAGTCTGCCCGGGCCTGGTTGGGGCTCTCCCCCACCGACCCTTCGATGCGGAAGATGGTCTGGCCCGCCAGCTCCGAGGGGGCCACATACTGCCGCCCGGCCAGCGGGCTCTGGGGGCCGGTCATAAACTTGGGCCGCTCGCTGCTCAGCTCCAGCACGTCGAACCGCTGGTCCAGGGCCAGGCCGTAGTCCGGGATGACGATGACGTCCAGCTTCTCCTCCTCCAAGGCTTCCAGCATCTCTTTGCGGCCCCCCTCCTGGAGGGTGATGGCCGCCTCGGGGTAGAGCTGGCGGAAGCGGCGGAGATAGTCTGGGATGCACTCCTGGGTATAGGGGCCGTTGATCCCCAACCGGAGGTCCCGCTTCTTCCCCTCGGCCAGGAACCGGGCCTGCTTCACCGCCCCGTTGTACTGGGCCAGCACCGCCTGGCACTGTTTGGCAAAGTACTCCCCCGCCGGGGTGAGGGACACCGAAGCCCCCCCTCGGTTGAAGAGTTTGAAGCCCAACTCCTCCTCAAACTGCTTGATCTGCTGGCTGATGGCAGCCTGGGCCACGTAGCATTCCCGGGCGGCTTTGGTGAAGTTCAGGTGCTTGGCCACCGAGAGAAAATATTCGATTCTTCGAAAGCTCATAGGCTCTCCTTTCCCATCAGTGTGTCCGCACGATGTGGGTGTTATTCTGGGTTCTATTATAAAAAAGAGCCTCCCCCTTTGTCAAAGGGAAGGTCCTTTTTTATGTTTATGTCTTGTGTCCCTGTAAACTCATATCCAATAATTCTTCTGAAACGATTGCGTGCCATCCGTCTATTCGGAAATAGCAAATCGCTGACACATAGCAGAATAGATTTGCAGCACCTCCGCCCTTCTCTCTTGGAGTAATTCTTTTGCTTGCGCTTCCTGAACCTCATCCAATCCTGTACTTTTTTGCGGATCGTATTCCATGGTCGCTGTCACATATAGAAGAAAGACCTCTGTACCATCTTCCGTTTTCAAAAATACGCCTCGCTCATCAACGCCGTTACCAAAAAGAGACGGCCAGATAAACACACTAATCTGGTCATCCCGGGTCTGCCCCACCAAATTTCCAACAAAACTAGGAAAGCTCGGCTTCTTGACGTAGTACAGAATATTACCCTCCGTCTCCATGAGATAACCATTGGCACTCGAATAAACCACATCTTCCTCCCGAATGTACGGTGCGTATGACCGGACATTGATTCCCCAAATCACCAAATACCCAACCATCAAAGTTATCATCAAACCAATTCCTATATAAATATACTTTTTCTTCATGGTAACGCTCCTTTTTACGACAAGGAAAGGATTCGATCGCACTGCCTTTTGATTTCATCATCATGCGTAACTATAATAACCGTCTTATTTTTTGCGTTCAACTTTCGTAAAATCCCCATAACCATAGCAGCGTTTTCTTGGTCTAAAGATCCTGTTGGCTCATCCGCTAAAATAATATCGCACTTCTTGAGATAGAGTCTAGCCAATGCTACCCGTTGCTGTTCCCCACCTGAAAGCGTATAAACTTTGCTGTAAAGTTTCTCTTCCATACCTACCTGGGACAGCGCCTCTTCTACCGTAATTCCGTCTTGCCGGCAGTTCTTCTTAACAAGATTTAAATTCTGAGCCACTGTTTTTCCTTCCACTAGTGCAAAATTTTGAAAGATAAAGCCCACGCGGTTTCGGTAAAAGTCTATACGCGCTCTGCCCCCTCTGATCTCTTTCCCATCAAAGAGGATGCGCCCAGAGGTAGGCTCTTCCAATAAACCAATCATATTTAGAAGCGTTGTCTTTCCCGATCCACTCTTTCCAGAAAAGCAGACGAACTCACCATCCGCAATTGAAAACGACAGATCTTTGATCACTTCTCTTTTTGCATATCGTTTCGTAAGATTCACGCACTGGATCACAAATTTCCTCCTTTTAGTACGTTTTGTGTTTTCAGCCGGTCAAATCGAAGGCATTGAAACACCACGCCACCCATCTCAGCCAAAGCAATCAGAACACCCACACACACAGCAATTTCAGGATTTCCCCAATGGAGCATATATTCTATGCAGGCAGTTCCTATCGTGCAAAGTGCCACTAAGAGGATCGGAAGCAGAAACAATCGCCTACTTCTGGAAAAGATCCCATAGCCCAAAGTCTTTTTTATCGCAAATTCCAACCCGTTCACTGAATATTCAATTCGCACCAAAAACACCGTTACAATTCCCTCCAGAACAATCAGAAACATAGAAACCACACTTAATAACTTGGCTGCCCGCTCCATGCTCTCACAGTAATAGTCATACAATTCCTGGGCCGGCGTTACTGTCACCAATTGGTCCGTCATCCCGGTTTCTCGCAAGAAAACCTGAAAATCCTCTTCTGGAATTTGATAAAGAAGGTCCGGCGCAGTATATAAAGGGTTTGCATACCACCCTATTCCCGTATGTTTCGTGTTATCTAAGAAAATCACTGGATTTTCTAAAAAGCCACTTCGATTGAGATATCGGTTACTGCTAATACTCAACACCCGTTCCGTGTTCTGATACGATGAAACAGATAGAAGGTTAGCTTCTTCCTCTCTCCCTCGCAAGAATAATGCTTTGCCTATCGTCAGCACTTCTTGTATTCTCTCTTCCGAAAAGTTTGGTGGGAAGAAAATGTAAAGCTTTTCCTCTGTCGCCCTTCTAAGCTGCTCTACCAGATCTGAAGTCAAATAGGGCTCCAATCGCTTTACCGCATTTTGATTTATTAGGACTGCGTTCGACTCAATTTGGTCTGTTTGATCCACCAGATAAACCGCTGTAGCTCCAAAGGCCTGGTCTAACTGGTACCAGACTTTATCCTCAAAATGCCTGTCCGTAATTTCTTCCCTAGTCTGTGTTGTCAAGCTGAGCTTGTAGTATGAATAATTATTTAGTGTTGAGAAAAATTCATTTTGATCAAAATATTCTGCTGCCTCCGAAATAACCGCAACATTCACTGAGAAAACTGCGCAAGTCAAACAGACACTGACAGCCTTTACTCCGTAAGCCACGCCCAAAGCAGTACGCCCCTCTTTTCCACTTCCCAGCACTTTTTCTCCACCATATCGAAACGCCAACCTATGCAACAAAGTGTTCAGTAGCAGCATAGCACAAAATCCGCCACACAGATAGGAAAACCTATAAAACGGATAGTCCATACTTCGCAGCAAATAAGCTAGACCAAAGAAAGCTGCCGAGAATACGGCGACATCTGAAAGCACACGTCCAGCAAACAATCTCCTTGGGCTTTCTCCCAAGGTTAAACGAACAAAGATCTCTTTTTTCTCCAGTACTACAGAGAACAACGTCAGTACAAGCAGAAGGCCAAATACTGTGCCCCAGATGAATAATAGCGTAATGTGCAATCCCTCATTACTCCCGCTCACCAAATCGATCTCGTCAACGGAATAAGACGCACTCTCGCTAGATTCACCGGCAATTTGGGCCTTGAACGCAGCTGCCTCTCCTACCGTTCCAATGTAACAAAATACCTCGTCTTCTTTCACGGCACCAAGGGCCTGAAAGTCGCAAAAGATAACTTGCACCTCCCCAACAAACAGGCTTCGATAGGTCTTTTCCTCAATTCCAAGTTGTCTTAGGGCCTGCAATGCGCCTGGCGTTCCATATACGGTAATCTCTGCACGAAGACTCGATGGATACTTTCTTTCCACATAAAAAATATCAAATTGATATTTCTCCAAATCCTGTGCCAGACGCTCCGTTCTCAAAAACTGAGCGTCCGAGGTACTGTAACTCTCACTAGAAAAGGTAATGCCAAAAAAAGATTGGTCAAAATAGGTAACATGGTATACATACCGTTCTCCTGTCGCGATAAATGCAATGAGAAACAAAAAAAAGGCAAAAAAGTAACGGGTGATTCTCATCTCTATTCTCCACATGGATTACGCTGCACCTTTTCCTAAAAAGTGCAGCGTAAAATATTCTTGGTAAAAATATTTACTTACCAGCAACAATAATACTGAACTCTTGAGCCAGCATGGGTAACTTCCAAATTGGAAGACTTCCCTGCGCCCTTAAACGGCCCATAGTGATAGCCATTTCCATTCTTAATCTCTGCGTTGTGCAACTTCACGCTCTGCGTTGCATAACAGTAATCTTCATCGATCAGCGTCGTATTAAATCCATAAGTAATCACTGTGTCGTGCTTTGCATCTTGATATACTTTTTGCCAATCGCTTCCAAAAGACCCAGAGTAAGAAACCCCGCTTTCTGTGGCACCATCACTATAGGCCAAGCATGTGCCCATGGAAATCGTTGAAAGTACCATGACAAAAGCGATTGCGCCTGCACATAATCTTTTCCCTTTCATAACCTATCTCCTTTCAATGTTTCAGCTTTCATTTCGCGCCCTATGTGTCTTATATCTAATCTATCATCTCCTTCCTCATTTGTTTTTTATTATTATAATCATTTCCACTTATTTTTTCAATACAAAAAAACAAGCAGAGCCTACTAAAGTTCAAGTAGGCTCTACTTGTTCCCTTACTTATTTCAGAATAGTTAATCGTTCCCCCTCAATCTTAGGGCTCCAGATAATAATCGAAGCCGTAGCAGCTCTTTTCAAAGCCGTAGATCTCGTAGAACCGGTGGGCCTGCTTCCGGGGCATACCGGAGTCCAGCACCAGGGCCTTGCAGCCCCGGGCCTTGGCCAGCTCCTTGGCGTGGTCCATGAGCTTCACGCCATAACCCTTGCCCCGCTCGTCGGCGTTGGTGATGATGCTGGAGACATAGCAGGTCATGCCGGACAGCCAGAAGGTGTTGAAGTAAGCGCCGTGGCAGAAGCCATGGTAGGTGTCCCCGTCCATGAGGAAGAAGGCGAAGCTGTCCTCGTCGGCCAGCACGTCGGCGTACACCTTGCGGATGACTTCCTTATCATAGGTGTTGTAGTCCCAAAGCTTTTCAATGTAGTCAAACGCCACATCGAAATCGTCCATGGTTGCGGTCTTGAATTCCATATTCTGTTCCTCCTTTTACAGGTCTAAACTAGGTTTATTATCCTCCCATCCTCCCCCCTTGTCAAGTCTGTTCCTGCCGTTTTCCCCAAATTTTCTGTTCTTTCTTCCCCTTTCCTTGGGAAGTATCACGGAGCAGGTTCCTTGGCTTGACTTCTTCCAGGGAGGTTGTTACCATGAAGGCATTCCACACCAGGAACAGGAGGCACTTCCATGAAAACCCGTATCACCGAACTCTTCGGCATCCAGTACCCCATCATCCAGGGGGCCATGCAGTGGCTGTCCAAGCCCCGCCTGGCTGCCGCCGTGTCCAACGCCGGGGGGCTGGGTACCATCAATATGACCACCTATGCCACCCCGGAGGACTTTCAGGCCGCCATCCAGGAGCTCAAGTCCCTGACCGACCGGCCCTTCTCCGTCAACCTCTCCCTGCTGCCGGACACCAAGCCCGACGGGCCCATCAAAGGCTTCCTCCAGGCGGTGGTGGAGGAGAAGGTGAAGATCGTGGAGACCGCCGGCAGCTCCCCCGCCCCCTTGATGGACACCCTGAAGGGGGCCGGCTGCCTGGTGATGCACAAGATCCCCGACTCCCGCTTTGCCCACACCGCCCAGGAAGTGGGCTGCGACGCGGTGTGCATCGTGGGCTACGAGGGGGGCGGCCACCCGGGGATGGCCGGGGTGGGCTCCATCGTCCAGTGGCCCCTGACCACCGAGCGGTGCACCCTCCCTGTGGTGGGCGCTGGGGGCGTGTGCGACGGCCGCACCATGTACGCCGCCCTGGCCGCCGGGCTGGACGGGGTGATGGTGGGCACCCGCTTCCTCATGGCGGCGGAGACCGACATCGGCCCCCACCTCCGCCAGGCGGTGATGGACGCCAAGGAGACCGACACCGTCCTCACCCAGACCAGCATCCGCAATGCCCTGCGGTCCCTGAAAACCCAGGAGGCCCTCCACATCATCGACTTTGAGCGCACCCACCACCCCACCTTGGAGGAGCTCTACCCCCTGATCCGGGGCACGGTGACCAAAGCCGCCTATGAGAAGGACGACCCCCAGGCCGCCCAGATCGCCATGGGCCAGGTGCTGGGCCGCATCCACGATGTGAAGCCCGCCGCCCAGATCATCCAGGATATGATGGACGAGCTCTACGCCATGCACCGCCGTGTGAGCAATATGCTGTAATTTTCGCCGGTTCTCGTTGACTTTTTGTGTCAAAATAGCTATCATAGTAAGGGATTCCTGCCCCGATGGTTGCCTTGCTGGCCAGGGAAGGAAGGTTTCTGTGGGTATCTTACCCCGGCGCCTTCCTGGGGGCAATCCCAAAAGGGAGGGAAGTGTCTCCTCTCTTTTGGGGGCATCTACGCAAATTTCTGTAGGAATTACGCAAAAATAGGCAAGGTTCGCCTTTGGAATGACCGTGGCGCCCCCCAGCGCGCCACGCCAAGCGAGGACATCCACTATGATCATCTACTTAGCCGCCATCGACGCCCCGGAGGACCGGGACACCTTCGTGACCCTCTACGAGACCTACCGGAACCTCATGTTCCATGTGGCCCACAAGATTCTTCGCAACGAAGCCGACGCCGAAGACGCCGTCCACGACGCCTTTGTGACCGTCGCGGAAAAAATTCAAATTTTTTCTTCCCTGGAGCGTCACAAAACCCGGTCCTTACTCGTTACTATAGTTGAACACAAGGCCATCGACCTCTACCGGAAGAAGCAGCGCCGGGGAGAGGCCCCCCTGGTGGAGGAGATCTCCGGCATCGACCCCGGGCCCCAGGAGGACGCCTCCCCCCTGGCCCAGTGCATCCTCCGCCTGCCTGGGCGGTACCGGGAATTCTTCCGGCTGAAGTACGAGCTGGGCTACTCCACCCGGGAGGCCGGCCAGCTGATGGGCCTGTCCTGGGCCGCCGCCCGAAAGCTGGAGCAGCGGGCCAAGGAAAAACTGCGGGCACTTTGCCAGGAGGAGGGGATTCTATGACGTTTTTCACCGACGACCGCCTGCGTCAGGCGGCACAAGAAGCCGGGGCCATCCTGGACGGCAGCCTCCCCGCCCCGGAGGACTGCCCCCACACCTTCTCCCTCCCCTTCCAGGCCAAGATGGCCAAACTCCTGCGGCGGCACAAGCGGGCCCCCGCCCGCCGGGCCATGCGCCGGGTGGCCTGCCTGGTGCTGGTGTGCCTGCTGGGCAGCGGGGTGTTCCTCACCACCAACGCCCAGGCTAGGGAGGCGTTTTTTGGGTGGGTGAGCCAGCAGGTGGAAAGTGCCCGGAGGTATTTCCACGTCGGCGATCCCCTGTTCTCGGAAAAGGTCGTGAGGTATGAAATTGATGTACCAGCTGAGTATTCTCTGCTTGAAGAAGAGAGCACCGCCGCTATGTTCCACCAATTTTATGTAAATGATTCCGGAGAATACATCGACTTCACTTATCAATATGAAACGGAAAATACCGGCAATGAGGCTTTTATTGTGGACCAAAATACAGAGCGAAAGTCTGTAACCGTCCATGGGACCTCTGCGGACCTCTACCTATCTCTGGACGAAAACGCCTCTAGCACCATTATTTGGACCGATCCCTCTACAGGCGCCCTTATCGATGTCACCGCATTCTTGGAGGAGGATGTACTGATTTCCCTAGCCGAAAGCGTCACCCCCATAGAAAAATAAATTTTTTCAAAAAATTTTTGAAACCCGCGTCACAAATCGCCTCCCTCGTTCGTTACTATGTGTGAAAAACGAAATGAAGGGAGGTGATTTCTATGAAAAAGCAACTTCTGGCATTGACACTTGTGTTTGTGATGCTGCTGGGCGTAGCCACCCAAGCCGCAGGACCGATGCGTGCCCCTTCGGTCAAACCTGAACTTTCTTACGTTGTAAATATTTACGCGAAAGCAACTACTACAGGGCGAAATGGCATGGTTTACACCATTGCACAGCAAACGAACCACCATACTCGAACCGCCTCAGCCTTAGCTGATAAAGCTTATAGAAGATGGGATGCTTCTCCCGTTGACGTTAAACCCGTAGGTCTTGCACGTACTCGTTATACAGATAACACCGTATCTGAAAAAGGAAATGTTGGTTATGCCTATATTACTCTTGGCGGAAGAAATCGGAGTTCCACAAACACAAGTTTACCGGCAACGAATATTCCCGAAAGTAAAAGTGCAGCTTATGCTTTGGGAGATGGGCTAGGCAACAACATGGTATCCGTTATTCAACAAGTTTTCTCCTATGACCTCAGTAAATTCCAATATGTTTGTTTTGAAGATGTTTGGACTGGGAACATCTCTGATAAGCAAGAACCCTTGCTTGACATCTTGGTTGATCGATTTGACGCTGTGAAACCTGGAGAACGGCTTCCTTTGGGTTTTCTTTATCAGGACAACTTGGCCTTTACTGTAGTTGAACAGCCTGATGGCAGCCTTGAATTAACTCGTTATTCTTTAACCTCTCCTTCTGCTATCGTCAAAAACAGTCTGGACGATGGTATTGGTCATCAGGATTCCCCATTATATTCAATACTCGAAACTGAAAACCATGTTGCTTCAAAGGATGTTGTCGCTTCTCTGTATCAATAAGTTACTCTTCCAATGACTTATTCTCGAAAGGAAATGTAGCTGTGCACAAATGTTCTTATTCTCTGTCCGTCCTGCTGCTTCTGGCCCTGATGATTGGGGTCTCTGTCCAAGCAGTGGGCGCGCCAGGTGGGCAGACATCCTATCTCCATACCACGCCCCCTGGGGACTCTGCTTACGCCGACCCTCCGCCCCCAGCGGACGCCCACCTCCTGGGGGAGGGGAAGGGGGACAACCTGGTCTCCCTGGCAGCCAAGGTCTTTCACCGGAACCTGAGAAACTACCAGTACGTTGGGTTTGAGACCCTTTGGCGGGACCCCACCCCAGAGGAGCAGATTGCTCTGAAAGACCTGCTCATCGACGAATTCGTAGCCGTGCAAGCTGGTGATTATCTCCCTCTGGGTTATCTCTACCAGGGCACAGAAGCCTACACCATTGTGGAGCAGCCCGACGGCAGTCTCACCCTCACCCAGTATGCCCTGACCCCCGTGGAGGAATGGAAGCAGCTGGACAATCCGGCCGACGTCCCCCTGTACCGGGAGGTATCCTCCGAGAACCAGATGGTTCCCGCCTCGGTGGCCAAGTCTCTCTATGAATAATTTTTAAGTCCCCGTATTCCTCCCTTTCTTACGTTTTCCCCCAACCCCTTTCGAAACTACCGCCCCTCTGCCACAATGCGCGCAGAGGGGCGGTATCTCTTACAAAATGTAAACTTTCTGTGAACATCCCATTTTCCCTGTCACAAATCCCCCCGTTCAGACGTTATAGATAGTAGAACCCCGAAAGGAGGTGATTGCTGTGATTCGAAACCGCTGGCCCATCGCCGTCCTGCTGCTTCTGGCCCTGATGATTGGGGTCTCTGTCCAGGCGGTGGGCGGGCAGGCGTCCTATGTCCATACCACGCCCCCTGGGGACTCCGCTTACGCCGAGGCAGCCCAGGAAGAGACGCCCGTCATCTTTGGAAAGGACAAGGGGGACAACTTCATCAACCTGGCCGCACGGGTCTTTGGGAAAGATTTGCGGGGATACCAGTACGTTTGCTTTGACGACCTCTGGACCCCTTCAGTCTCCGACGATCTGCAAGCCCTGCAGGACCTGCTGATGGATACCCAAATGGCCCTCACCGTTGGCGAGCGCTCCCCCCAGGGTTATCTCTACCAGGGCACAGAGGCCTACACCATTGTGGAGCAGCCCGACGGCAGTCTCACCCTCACCCAGTATGCCCTGACCCCCGTGGAGGAATGGAAGCAGCTGGACAATCCGGCCGACGTCCCCCTGTACCGGGAGGTGTCCTCGGAGAACCAGATAGTCCCTGCCTCGGTGGCCAAGTCTCTGTATGCATAATCGAATTTCCCGGTGTCAACCCGTGGTTCCGTAAGGTGGTGCCCCATGCAAACACGTCCCGCTCTGCTCCTGGTGCTGGTTCTGGCCCTGCTGGCCACCGGCTGTGCCAACCGTCCCAACCTCTCTTCGGGGATAACGACAGAGACCGTCCTCTCCCTGCCCCCGGACTTGGAAGTCCCGGCGGGGGACACGGCCTTGCTGTATCCCCTCTCCGCCAGCCCCGAAGGGGCCAAGGCCCAGGTGGAGGCCCTGGTGGGCCAGCCCCTGGGGGAGGGGGAGCCGGGGGTGTCGGGCACCCTCTATTCCCTGGGACAGGCCACGGTGACCATCGACCAGGACACCGGCTACTGGACCTACGAGACGGGGCAGGACATCTTCTCCGTGGATCCATCTGCCCTCCCGCCTCCCCTCTCCGATGCCCAGGCCCAGGCCATCGCCCTGGACTACCTCCAGACCCACGGCCTGTGGTCCGGGCCCATGGCCAGCGTAGGGGTCGGCCCCATCACCAGCGGGGAGACCGGCGGGGACACCATCCTGGGCAAGAACGTCTACTGCTTCCCCGCCGTGGACGGAGCCCCGGTGGAGGGGGTCTTCCGGATCGTGGTCACCCTGGACCCCACGGGGAAGGTGGTTACGGTCCACCACCTGGCCGCCCAGCCCGGGCAGCCGCGGGAGGTCCCCCTGAAATCCCGGGCCCAGCTGGCATCGGACCTGGCCCGGGGGAACTACTCTTCCAACCTCTACCAAACCCTCACCGACCCGGTGGTGGAGACCTGCACCCTCCGGCTCTACGCCGACGCCACCCCGGTGGAGGGGCAGACCTACCTCTACCCTGTCTACGTCCTCACCGGCCATGGGACCATGCCGGATGGGACCACCGAGTGGTTTGAGGTCATCGTGGACGCCCAAGCCTAATGCTTTTTTCTGGTTCCTCCCTGTTTTGCGCCCCCGGCGCGGCTGTTTGCCGCGCCGGGGGCCTTTGCCTTTTTTCAAAAAATTTTCCGTCCGCCCTATCTTTTTCCCCCGCTTCCCCGTTATACTGGGTGGAACGCGCGATTCCACCGCTCAGAAAGGAGGGAAGAACCATGGACCCAGATGCCGGCCTGATCCGCCGGATGAACCAGGGGGAGGACGAGGCCATCGAGGCCTTCGTCCGAAAGTACTACCCCCAGATCCTGGGGTACTGCTGCTACCATCTCCGCCACCGCCAGGACGGGGAGGACGTCACCCAGGAGACCTTCGCCCGGTTCTTCGCCTCCCTGGACCGGTACCGCCACTATGGCAAGGCGGCCAACTACCTCTACGTCATCGCCGGCAACCTCTGCCGGGACCACCTCCGCCGCCGGCAGGAGCTCCCCCTGGAGGACCTTCCCCAGGAGGAAGCCCCGCCCGCCGACTGGGACACCCGCCTGGACCTGGAAGCCGCTTTCCGGACCCTGCCGGAGGAGATCCAGGCCGTGGCCGTCCTCTGCCTGCTCCAGGAGCGCAAGCAGCGGGAGGCCGCCAAGATCCTGGGCATCGGCCTGCCCCTGGTGAAGTACCGGCTCCGCCGGGCCAGAGAACTGCTGGCCCAATCTTTGGGAAAGGAGGCCCTTCCATGAAACCATCCCGACCAACCATCCCCACCCCCCAGCCCCGGGAGGAGGCCGTCCAGGCTGCGGTGCAGGCCGCCACCCTGGCCTTCCACCGGCGGGAGGCTGCCCGCCCCCTGGCCCCCCTGGAATTTCTCCGCCAGCAGAGCCACTTCCTCCGGAAGCGGTGGTGGGCCCTGCAGGGCGGGGTGCTCCTGCTGCTGTGGTGGGTCCTCCAATCCGCCGGCACCACCGGGGAGGCCCAGCGGGCCATGGGCACCCTGGCCCCCCTCTTCGTGGTGCTGGTGCTGCCGGAACTGTGGAAGAACCGGGCCAACGGGGCCCTGGAGGTGGAGTGTACCGCCTACTACTCCCTGCGGCAGGTGTACGCCGCCCGGCTGGTGCTCTTCGGCCTGGCGGACCTGGCGCTGCTGACGGTCTTCTTCTCCGTGGCCCTGCTCACCGGCCGGGCCACCTGGGAGGGGCTCATCCTCCACTTCCTGCTGCCCTTCCTGGTCACCGGGTGCATCTGCCTGCGCACCCTGTCCTGCCGGCGGATGGGGGCGGTGTACGCCGCCCTCCCCCTCTCCCTGGTGTGGACGGCGGTGTGGGTGTGCATCCTCCTCAACGACCCGGTCTACCAGCTGATCTCCCGGCCGGTGTGGCTGGGGATGCTGGTGCTGGCGGCGGTGTACTTCTGCTACGCCATCGGAAAACTGCAAACCCACTGCGAAACCCTTTGGGAGGGAACCACCTCATGGCTTTGATCCTCGACGGTCTCACCAAGACCTTTCAATCCTTCCCCGCCGTGAACAACCTCACCTGCACCTTCGACACCGGGGTGTACGGCCTTCTGGGGGTCAACGGCGCGGGAAAAACCACCCTCTTGCGGATGCTCTGCACCCTCCTCACCCCCACGGCGGGGAGCGTCACCTGGGAGGGGCAGGACATCTTCACCCTGGGCCCGGCCTACCGGAACCTGCTGGGCTACCTGCCCCAGGAGTTTGGGTTTTACCCCGACTTCACCGTGGAGGACTACCTGCTCTACATCGCCTGCCTCAAGGGCCTGCGCCCTGCCACCGCCAAGCGGCGGACGGAAACCCTGCTGCGGCAGGTGGGCCTGCACCTGGTCCGCCGGCAGAAGATGAAGCGCCTGTCCGGGGGCATGAAGCGCCGGGCGGGCATCGCCCAGGCCATGCTCAACGACCCCAAGGTCCTCATCCTGGACGAGCCCACCGCCGGCCTGGACCCCAAGGAGCGCATCCGCTTCCGGAACCTCATCAGCGAGCTGGCGGAGGACCGGCTGGTGATCCTGTCCACCCACATCGTCTCCGACGTGGAGTACATCGCCGGGGAGATCCTCCTGCTCAAGGAGGGGACCCTGGTCCAGCAGGGGGCGGTACAAGACCTGCTGGCCGCCGCCCCCACCCGAGTGTGGACCTGCCTGGTCCCCCGGGAGGCCGCCCACCACTTCCTGACCCACCACCTGGTGGCCAACGTGAAAACCCTGCCCCAGGGCACCCAGCTGCGCATCCTCTCCCCCACGCCCCCCATCCCGGAGGCGGTGCCGGCGGAGATGACCTTGGAGGACCTCTTCCTCCACCACTTCGGGGAGAAGGGAGGGGACGGCCTTGCTGAAATTTGAACTCCAAAAGATCCTGGGCCGCCCCAGCGGAAAGGCCGCCCTGGTAGTGCTGGCGGCGGCCATCCTGCTGACCACCTTCTTTGCCTGCAACGTCCGCTATGTGGACCAGGCCGGCCAGACCCACACCGGCCCCGCCGCTGCCCGCCAGCTGCGCCAGCAGCAGAAGACCTGGGCAGGGGTGCTGGACGAGGCCATGCTCCGCCAGGTCCTTCTCACCAACCAGGAGGTCCAGGCCTCCCCCGAGGCCCAGTCGGAGGACGTCACCCGGCAGAACATGGCCTACCACCAGATGCAGGCCTATGAGGTCCTCCGGGACCTCATCAACCAGGCCTACGCCTCTGACTTCCAGACCTACGACTACTTCACCATAGACACCGTGACCCCGGACCAGGCCCCGGCCTTCTACCCCAACCGGGTCCGCCTGCTCCAGGACTGGCTGGCGGAGAACCCTGACCGCTTCTCCCCCGCCCAGGCAGACTACCTGACGGCCCAGTACCAGGCCTTGGAGGCCCCCTTCTCCGTGGACTATGTAACCGGCTGGCAGCAGTTCTATGACTATGCCCCCACGGTTAGTATGCTCACCTGCCTCATCGCCTGCTTTCTGGTGGCGGGGATCTTCTCCCAGGAGGGGACGCTGCGGGCGGAGGCCGTTTTCTTCGCCACCCGCCACGGCCGGGGCCGGGGGACGGGGGCCAAGATCGGGGCGGGGCTTCTCCTGCTGACCCTGCTCTACTGGTGGGCCTTCCTGGTCTTTGCCGGGCTCACATTGGGCCTGCTGGGGGCGGATGGGGGCAGCTGCCCGGTGCAGGTGATCCACTGGAAGTCCTTCTACTCCCTCACCCTGGCCCAGGGGGGCCTGCTCATCGCCCTGGGGGGCTGGCTGGGCACGGTGGTGCTGGGGCTCATCACCATGGCCGTGTCTGCCAAGACCGGGTCTGTGGCCCTGGCGGCCATCCTCCCCTTCGCCTTGCTCTTTCTCCCGGCCCTGCTGCTGAACAGTGAACACGCCCTGGTAAGCCAAATCCTGGGCCTGCTGCCGGACCAGCTGCTCCAGCTCAACCGGGTCTTTACCTACTTCAACCTCTACCAGGCAGGGGATGCCGTGGCGGGGGCCTGCCCCCTCCTCTTCGCCCTCTACGTGCCCCTTGCCCTGGTGCTGATCCCCTTGCTGTATCAGAGCTACCGACGCAAATCCCTACGCTAAACAGAACGGATAAGGAGCCCATCATGTACCCACAGAGAACCCGGGCCCGTGCCCGATCCCGGCGGCGGAGACGCCGCTGGCCCCTCTTCCTGCTGGTCTTTGCCATCGCCTTGTGTGCCCTGGGGGCCAGCCAGCTGGGTTTCGGCCAGATGCACCGGCTGAAAACCGCCGACCTGCCCGACTGGGTGGACCAGCAGATCATCCCCGTCAACGGCGCCGCCCGCCGGGGGGAGACCATGCGGCGGGTCACCGACATTGCCATCCACTACGTGGGCAACCCCGGCACCTCCGCCCAGGCCAACCGGAACTACTTCGCCCAGCCGGACACCCAGGTGAGCGCCCACTTCCTCATCGGCCTGGAGGGGGAGGTCATCCAGTGCATTCCCCTGAACGAAAAGTCCTCCGCCACCAACGACCGCAACCGGGACACCATCTCCATCGAGGTCTGCCACCCCGACGCCACGGGGCAGTTCACCCAGGCCAGTTATGAGGCCCTGGTGAAGCTCACCGCCTGGCTGTGCGACACCGCCGGCATCGGCCGGGACCAGGTGATCCGCCACTACGACGTCACCGGCAAGCTCTGCCCCCTGTACTTCGTGGAGCACGAGGAGGCGTGGACGCAGTTCTTGGCGGATGTGGCGGCCTACTGAGGCCGGGGCCGCGCCCGGCTTTGCCGGGCGGGCCTCCTCTGCCGAAATCGGCAGGTGGTCCTGTCGGGACCGGCGCAGGTTAGCACCTGCAAGGTGGGTTCCCGCCCGGTCCCGGGCGGGGGAGCGGCGGGGTACTGCGTACCCTTTGGGTGGGCGGGGCTCTTCCGAAGCCTCGGGGCGCAGCGCCCCGTTGCCCCGCCTGCCCGGCGGGGGTCCCCAT